>ERZ856578.121-NODE-121-length-141923-cov-7.948571_pt1 | contig 141923 bp, 132 predicted proteins | sample MGYA00514384_ERZ856578 | MGnify/ENA primary metagenome ERZ856578 (study PRJEB29103, sample SAMN06111958) | human gut metagenome | biome: human gut; feature: ankylosing spondylitis patient; material: healthy_person | host: Homo sapiens | place: China:Hangzhou... | reverse complement strand
CCGCCTACGTAAATGTCTTGTGCTTTTACAGCGATAGTTGCTAACATTACAACTACCAATAATAAACCCTTTTTCATCTTCTTTCTTTTTAAGTTATAAAATAAAAACATGTTTTGTTTTCGGGGGCAAAATTAAGCTACTTCTTCATCTTAAACAAATATTTAGTTAGTTTTTTATAATAATCACCAAACAAATCATTATTAATGGCTGATTATCAGAGCTGAACAAATACAATTAAAAATAACATCATCCAACAAAAAAGGCTGTAATCATTCTCTCACGAGACGATTACAGCCCAATTATCAGAAAGTTAACTTTCTAACCAGTTTATCTTTCTATCCTTCAATTGCTGCCTGAGCCGCTGCAAGTCTAATATTGATAACCAACAGATTAACTTTTCTCTGTAAACTTACTGTAAACTATGTCTCAATTACTATATAAGAGACCACTCATATACAGCATAGTCTGTTATAGATTGCTCTGCTACAAAAGTAGTATATTATTCTTAATAAAAGCACTTAGAAGTACTAAGTTTCTTGCTTCTGTTTCATAATTCAAGCTTTAATAACATTTATACTAACTACATACTACCAGAAGGGTGAACAGTGATAAAGTATAAGCCTGTTCACACCTCACTAATCAAACATCTAATAAACAGATACATCAAGTAAGCACCACAGCAAAGAGCATAACGAGGGTTATTCTTAACATCAATAACTAGACATTTAAGAATAAGTACACACCTCTTAGTTAGAGACATTTCTATCTTTATAGGCTTTTCCCATGAATACCTAGGCTGCTTATAAGCCATCTTCTTTATGGTGTGGCTTTCACTATACCAAATACCAAGAATAATAGTTACCCAGATTATCAAATTAAACCAAGGACTAATGAATGGCTGTTCTTCATCAATACCTCCATGGGGCTTAGGGTCATATTTCACAACTCAATATATTTAATAAATAGTAAACTCATCTTTATCCTTGTATTCCCATTGAATAATCTTCCATTTAAAGAAGATGAAATATCTGCCAAAGAAGGGATACCATTGCACTCTTTGAGGCATATTTATATCATGTAAACACACCTTCCCCATATACCAAGCCATAGGTAATGTAAACACCAAAGCAATGAGCAACTCTGTTCTATTTAGTATTGCATTAACTATTATAACCCAGTTGAATACATATATCATCAGATACATGATTCTATGAAGTATAAACAGAGTAATAGCTACCCATTTTCCTCTATTGTTACTCAATAACCATTTTAGAAACAAGTGTAGACTATAGAACACTATAAGTAATAAAGCTAGTGATAACATCTTAACTATGTATATTAAGTTCTTTGAAATCAAGAATCCATTTATTCTCTATCAAAAAGTCAGTACCCAGTAATCCATGTACTTGTATTCCACTCTCATCTTCAATACCTTTAAAGGCATTCAGCAGAGGCTGTACACAGAATATGGTTTTATAAGTATAACCTTCAAAGTTAAAAGGTAGAGTAATCATATCTACCTTGTGCTTAGTTCCTTCTAGTCCACTGATACAATAGTCACCAATAGGTTCTACCATATCCCTGAAATATTCTACTACATCACTGTCAATTAAGCTACAAGTACTTCCAGTATCCAATATGAAACAAAGGTGCTTACCCTCTATTCCAACCATTATAGTAGGTAGTCTAGTTTGATTAAATCTACGATAGAAAGAATGGTACATATCCATCTATATTTTAATTCTAATTATATCATTCTCTCCTACCATTTCAAATGTTAGAAGTTTGGCTTTTGTCATATCCAGAACTTCACCAACACCTATATTAGAGCTTTTATCAAGTGGTATATAGCACTTAGTACCACTTGATCTCATTACAAACTCTACAGAGTTTCCATATTGGGAAGAGATTACAACATTTTGGCTAACTGCATCTATCTCTTCTTGCGTGAAATATCTTTCAGACTTTAGTTTCCACGAACTGGCAACTTGCTTTTTATTATGCGATTCTTCATATGAAGGAGGGAGCTTTTTATCACTTGCTATGATATGTGCATGGTTAGGAATCCATTTATTTAAGACATATTTTAGCTCTTCTTCCAATATCTTTGGAGAATCAACACCAAACATACTATACACAACGTGCAGTTGGTGGTTATTTTTCATTGCTTGATAAAAGGAACCTATTGCAGCCTTCAATGAAAGCTCATCTAACAAGGGGTCACCCAGCTTTCTTTTTAATGTATTACTTACTGCGGCATTGAACCCATCTCTAATCTTCTTTCTTAGAACTTCTTCAGGCGTCTTCTTTCTAAATAAATCAAATAGTCCCATAATATTACTTTTTGTAGCCATACCACAAAAAGAAGGTGTGAAACTTAACCTTAATTGGGAGTCCAAGGTATTACCACACACCTACAATCACACAATATAAGGGAAGCCCACACCTAATGGTATGAGTATCCACTTCCTTACTGCTGTGATTGTTAGTCTTCAAGGTGGTAATTTTAGGACTGTCACAAGTAAGAAGCAAACACTTCTTTTTCTAATATGTCTTGATTAAACTTCTATTTCATTAGCATTCATTCAATTATTCATGATGCAAAGTTAGAACTTTTCATTAATAAACAATCACCAGAATACTAATTTTTAGGTATCAATCCACATTAGTACCATTGTGGTATGGGCTAATTCTTGTATTACAAAGTTAGTCTTTATTTCTTAGTCTCTTTCTATCCATAGGTATATTGTAATACCTACAACTGTTAATACAGTCCACTTTATTATTACATATAATTCTGTCATATTTCAATCAATTTAAAAGCCTCAACCCTATTACAGATTGAGGCTTGAACAACAATAAACTACAATACATGAGGTTTTAACCTCAATACCTAGGGATATGAAAACCTAAAAGAATCTTCTCACCTGTTAGGCAAATCAACCAGAAGGTAGTAAGTAACAGAATGTATTCACTCATATATCTCTTTTATAAGAGAAGTGAATACATATATTCATTTACTCACCCACCTTAAGGTTCCATAATGAATCATATCTAAAATTTCCCATCATAATGGATAGTAGAAGGTGAGAAATGCAAGGAGGTAAAGAAGGAAGGTTAAATATAGTTGGCTACTGAACAAACCAGCTATACTCACTGACACCATACAGAGCCTTGTTTAGCCCTTCTGCTAGTTGGGTGGCATTTAGTGACCTGTCTAGGAAATTATCAATGTAGCTGCTCTTATTGGCTCCTGTGAAGAGGTTATACACATTCCACATAGAAATAGCATTCTGATTCTCTGGAAGAGCAAAATTATCATCATTATAGTAAGCCTTTGCCACCAAGCCTATTTGTGTGTCTGTCATCAGCATCTGTGGAAGCTTCTTCTTTTGTTCAGTAGGTAAGAACTGGTATAGCCTACTCTTTCCCAAGAACTGTGCAAACTGCTGTTCAGTCATATAACTATCTTTGTAAGTATTCATATAGTATAGGTGTTTAGCTATATTGTACTCCTGTAATAGCCTCATCACTGAACTAAACAAATCAGCAGTATTCATTACCTTTAGTTCTGACTTGTAACCATCACTAGACACACACATATTACAACAGACTAAGTTCTTAAAACCTATAAATACTTTGAACTTCTCTACCCCTTTCCTACTATAAAGGTTTTCATGATTATAACTTCTTACTCCACCTATTGTAAGATTCAGTCTATTACCTTCAATGTCCTCATGGATAGTAGGAATCTCAAAACAGAACATCATTCTTTCATAGTAGATAGTCTTGTCTTCATCCAACAAGTCTTTCACTGGTTTATGAATAGCTTCTGGGATTCTACCTTTAATAACATGACTAACCCTTATTGCAGGTTCTTCAATCTTTTCATTAGGGAATACTTGATTGGCTGCTTCCCACACAGCTTCTATGAAGTTTGGATGGGAGATAGTTATTTCATTGTCTTTACTAAATACAGGCACTACACATTCTTTCTTCAAATGCTCTATTGTTACTTCTTTAGTATTAGCCTCAATGAATGGTAACTTATTGACCTTTCTAGTTAAAAGAGGCTCATTCTCTAAGTCCTCAACAGGTGTTACAGTCTCAATATTAGTGCTTTCCTTAACCAATACAGACATATTAGCTCTGTGCACTGGCATTAATTGCATTGTTTCCATAATGTACAAAGTTTGGATTATAGTTGATAATAGGTTTATTTATCTCTTCTTGCAGCTGCATCTTTTTTGTCATAAAGTCAGTTGTTAGTTGCTGATACCATTCAGGGTATTGGTGATAAATAGAGGTCAATTCTTCAATGGTTTTAGCTTGATTTATCTTCTCTTTTATCATCTCCAAGCCTACTCCACTATTACACCAATCAAGGATTATTTGTCCTGTAGTGGGAGTAATAGTAAAATCAGGTTTACCTATAAACAGACTTGTTCTATCTTTGGATGCAATAGCTTGATGCTTCATATTAATATCTAAAACTATAGTGAATTCATAGTCTATCCCATCTCTCATGACTGCCTTTAATCCCACTTTCTCAGGGATCATCTTACCATTCTTCTCACTTAGAACATAGTCTTGTTTACACCTCATAGTACAAATGACATGACTATTAGACTGTAGAATCTTCTGCATAAAAGCATTGATTCTTGGTGTGATCTTCTGCCAGTTGGTGAATGAGTTACCTTGTAAGTTAGCATGGTATTCCAAAAGACAATCCCAACACTGAGATATAGAATCTATGATAATAACCTCCATACCAGCACCTTCACAAACCTTGATAGCCTCTATATAGGTCTCAGGTGTAAAGCTGTCCTGAAGAGGCAATACATTGTAATTACCTAAATGTGCATATAAATCAGCACTTCCATTTTCACTATCTATGATGGCTATTTTAGTCCAGTCATTAGTCAGACCATAAGCTAACAACAAGGCTGAATAGGTCTTCCCTGAGCCTGCACAACCCTGTAGAGCTAATTTGATTTTAGCTTGTTTCTTTGATGATACTCTTAAATTTAGCATATTAGTAAACTGTTTATTGTTAATGAATAAGGATATAAAGGTGGCTAACTTTATAGGCTAACCACCTTCTGGTTGAGTTCAACATTTATAGAGTTGCTATTGTCATAGCATTACCTTCACCTCTTTGATGTAACATGTAGAACATATCTCCAGTATCTGGTGAACACACTTGTGAAATAACAGGACTGGTGATTTCTCCATTGATAAACCTATCACTAACTGCACCTGTCTCACAGCCATAGACAAAGAAGCATTTGCCTGTATGAGGGTTCTGCTTTACTTCAATGCTCTTTACACCCTTCTGAGACTTGAACTCATTAACAGTCATAGTCTCTAAAAACTTTAATCTTTCCATAATCTGTAATATTATTGTTGTTATACATAATAAGGTGAAGTAACAGTTATTCACCTTCAGGTGCATAGAAGAAGTAATGAGCAGAGTCATTTAATAGGCTGTAATGAGCATATGATTTCAGTTTATCATACACTTTTTCTGAACACAATTACCCTTATTTAATACAGGGGGGGAGTATCCCAACTTTGTTAAATTAGGGGGACACTAAGGATAGTTAGATGCCATGCAGACATATAAAAAATAAGAAAAAAAAATAGAAAGTATTTGAGCAGACAGTAAATATAGCTATGTATTGCTACTGTTGATACACAGTGAATTTCAGTTTTAATATAGAAGACCGGAATGTACTGATAGTTCTTTATATAAATCCATATACCCCATAGTTTTTCATTGATTTATAGCTAGCTATTATATCCTGATAACTAATATGCCCTATATATTGGTACATAAGTATGTAGTCTTCAGGTTTATCCACATGCGTTAAAGCAAGATGAGCCTCTTTGGCTATACATAATACCTTCTTTTCCAATAGTTGATTTCTATATTTCTTAAAAGTGTTCTTAGACATCTTCCAGTAGTTATAAATAGACCTATCAGACAATCCACATGCAAAAGTACTATTTACACATAGACAATATAATCCAATTATAACTCCTTTTTCTTCATCAGTGAGGGTACTGTCTGAGAACATACCAGCTTTAATTATTCTGTAGTTAGTCTTGGGATTAGGGAGATAATAAGTATTTCTCTTCTTATATCCAATTTGTCGTGTCTCACATTTTATATAACCATCCTCCTTTAGTTTAGGAATGAAAGAGTCTTTAATATATTCTACTTTCACCCCAGTGGTTTCTGCAAGCTGTTCAAACGTAGTATCTGTTATCATATACTCTGCACCTCTTTCATAGGGAGCGTTAATATACAATCCTGCCAATAAATAAAGGTCTTTCCCCTTGAAATGTTTACATACTTCAATAGGGATAGCAGTATAACTCTTTAGAGTTGTTCTCATATCTCAATATTTGAAAATAGTAGGGTCAAAAAATACTCTATACTAATTACCTACTTACTCTTTTATAATTAATATATAAGGGTAGGTAATTAGTATAGGGTGAATTTTGACCACGAATTAGTAATTTGTTTTTTAGATTACAGAGAAAGTGAAAGTATTAACGTTTTCTGTTAGCATAAAGGTATAAAAAATATCAGACATGAGCAAATTATTAACGGCTTATTTATCTATCTATTAGCGATTTATAACATAAATAATATCAACAAATTATTATTAGTAGATGGTATTCTATCGCCATGTACCTTCAAGTGATAAGGGTTCTCACCAATGACTTGGTACTTATTTACTCCTTTGTCCTTAGTTCTCTTTACTTCATAGAAAGCCTTTAGCAGGCTAATAGCTGCGTGCCTACTAATAGTCCTGTGTGTGTGATACTTAATTATAGGTAACACTATATCTATATACAATTCATCACTAGAATACAGCTTTGACCTCTCCTTAAAGGCATTATCAAAGTCTGTTTTCAAAGGGTGATTATCAGCTAATGCCCAAAAGAATACAGCATTATTAATAGCTTTGAAAGCCTTGCTGTTCATATCTCTTGCTTCCCATAAACAATTAAGTAGACTGTCTAAATCCACATACTTATACAATCTTTTAAACCTCTCATAGAAGATTTTTGCGTGTTTTCTGCTTTGCCTCAATTCTACATTTAGAGCCTTTTCATCCAATTGCTTACTATCACTTAATGTTTTAATTTTATCAATAGCCTCTTGTATATCATTTTCTTTCAGACGATTCAACTCAACTCTGGTAATTCCCTCATTACTAGCCTGTTCTTCTGTTTTGACATACAGTGATGATATGGATTCAAGTATAATACAATTAGATTGCTTTACCTCTTTTTCAATATTCTCTATAGAAGTATATACATGATGGTATAGATGCCACTTTTCTTGTAAATAGTCAATGTTGAAATATGCAGGAACATATTGGTTATCTATATTCCTTCTGGTTAATTCAATTGGTGGTTCTCCTGTAGAGTTGTGTTTAGCATGGCCTTTTATAGCCTCTTTAACTATATCAAATAACTCCCTCAAGTCACTATCATTGGTGCTAAGTTCATCCGCTGAACCAATCAAGCTCAAGACCTTTTTAGCCTTATATATTAAGTATTCGCTATAATTCTCATACTTTCTTCTCTTTTTAAGTTCATCAAAAATAGTCTTAACTTCCTCCTTTCTAAAAGTACTATATAGTATTGTTTCACTAAGTACACCTCTACTCACTCTACACCTTCCATGTATTTGTCTCATTCTATCAATGGATAATATAGAATGTGAGTGCCTTGGGTCTGAGACTGAGATTAAATGGTATTCATCCTCTATATCTATGCCAGTAAAATAGCAGCAAGTGGCAAAGTTTATTCTATTGGGTAGCCTCTCTTTACCATCTTCACCTTTCTCTAATTTAGGCATATAGTAAGAACCTGCTTCTTTAATGGAAGCTTCACTGCAGAGAATAGCACAATCCCTTCTAATTTCCTCTTCAAGTTCTAAAATGATTTCTCTTATATGAACTATGGAATTATAGGCAACAAATATCTTTTCATTAGGATGTCTGAGTATTTCTTCTACCACTGCCATAGTGATATTGTCTGTGTGTAATAGCTTTACCTCTCTAGGTGCATCACATATCCAAGTCGCATTAAATCTGCATTCATGTTCTAATTGAGGATTAGAAAATTTTCTCATAGTTGCAGTTACCATACATCTATTTTTGGGTAGAAACTTTAGATAATAATCAATTACATCTTCTAATTGAGGTCTATAGTTACTATCTGATTGAAAAACATCTATTTCATCTATCATTAGAAAATAGTTATTATAGTTTTCTTCTTTGATAAGACCTAATAACCTCTTTAGACTATCTGCTACAACTAAAAACTTTTTATATCCTCCTTGAGCAAGATACTTATTGATTTCAGCATTACTAACATTTTTTTTATCCCCAATAGCACTCCCAACATACAGAGTATCAACGTGTTTTAGGTGTTTAGAATAAGCTAATGCTTTAGTAGGAAGTACTATGATAGAGTTCCTTTTAGAATTAATTTCTAGAGTAGTAGCACCTATACCAGATATTTTCTTGTCTATAATGCCATGTGGCATCTTGTCTAAGTAGGTAGACAGCATATACTTTCTACCTATGAATATAGGACTACTATCAACATAAACTTCTTCACCTATAGGAAAACCTGATAAATCTTTGATAATGTTTGTGGTATCAAAGTTTTGCATATAGTTTATATCACCTACTCTGAAAAGAGTCTTAATGAATCTACCCCAATCGTCTATTACATCTTCATAAGTATTGTGAATAGTTTCTTTATTTAAAAGTGCATTTTTCATCTCACTTAGATTTGATATATTATTAATAAAGTAAGTGAGCAAATATAACAAAGAATCTCCATAGTCCAATCAACTACAGAGATTCTTTTTACCCTACTTCAGCTCTTTATCTCCAAATACACAAGCTATCACCTTCTCATTAAGTAGACTAATTGGAGAGTAATCCTTTCTAATATATCCCTCTGTCACTCTATGAGCTGATGAATGATTCAATGCAAACCCCACCTCTGCTGTACTTGCACCACAATCATTTTGAGCTATGGTAGCCCATGAATGTCTAAAGTTATATATACAAATATTAGGTAACCCATTGTATCTGCAATATGGTTTCAAGCCACTGTTTACATTTATATTAAAACAGTTACTGTCTTGATACCTCTCCGCAAAACTCAACAAGTATTCACTACTTGACTTATATTTATCAAATAGAGGCAATAATCTTGTTGGTATCCTTATCTCCATATAAGCCCCATCTCTCCTAAACTTCTTAGTCTTTTGTCTATGATAGCATAGTACCCCCTCCTTCAGGTTCCCCTTTCTTAACTCAAACAAATCTGCTGTATTCATACCAGCCAAACAAAAGACCATCTCAGCTACATCTCTACTTAGCTCAGGCAAAGAAGCTTTCAGCTTAGTCTCAGGAACTACACCTTGAAAGAATTTCTGAAGTATGGGAATCCCCAATGCCCTCTTTTCAGGTATGTCTGCCTTTGGTATTTCAATCTTTCTGAATGGTTGTAGTTTTATTCTGATGATGTTCTTGTCATAATCATTATACTCTTCAAGAGCAGCCTCATATATCATCCTAATGCAAATTGGATACATCTCCTTTGCTCTATTAGTCCCTGCTAATGAACTAATCCAATCTTGAATAAACTTGGTAGTCAGCCTTGAAAACATGATATTATCTGTTCCTGCAAACCTCTCTAAAGACTGATAAGCCCATTTATAATTCTTAGAGTTCCTTACCATATTTCTAACTGTAGCCATCTCAAAGACATACTTCCTTGCATACAGAGAGAATGAGATATCTTCATCTATATTTTGGATATAAGTAATGACTTCATTTACATCCCACACAGAGACATCCACTTGGTTCAATCTATTATTATAACATCTTATTAAACTAGAACAATAGGATAAAACATCAGGGTCTTTGACTTCCCCCTTTCTCAGTTTTGATTTATCAATAGTTTTATCTGTTCTGATATAACCCACTCTCCTATTATGAGTAATCCTTATATAAACAGGGAATAGATCATCACTTCTTTGCATTCTAACACATGTCTTAAAAGTCACCATAATCCTCTAATAATCAATAGTTAAACATTCATATTTCACTGTAAACACACACCTGATTTACTGTAAACATACAGTAAACAGAAGAATAAATAAGCACTATAAAACAGACTTTACAGTATAGAAAAGAGGGATTCACTCAATGAGCAAACCCCTCTTCATTATTGATTATCAGAAAGTTAACTTTCTAACCAGTTTATCTTTCTATCCTTCAATTGCTGCCTGCGCCGCCCCCAGGGGATATTGATAATCAACGTGTTGCTCCTTTTCTCTAAACTGGTTCCAGACAAAAAGTCGTTGACCCTGCAGATTTTGTTTGCAGAATGAACGAAGCGTCATTTTCGCCACTTGTCAATTTTACGTTTTAATAGCGTATGGCAACCAAGTGATATTGACATTCAGCGAGTTAAAATATTTCTCTAAACATTACAGATGCTCCGTTCGTGTATCCTGCACAAAAAGCATGATAAATGCACGAGTTTTTGCGTAGACGTTTATACACGTATTTTCGTTATCTCTAAACACGCTCAAAACACCTACTCATTTATCTCTAAACATATCATATGCAAATTACGTTTATTCTGCGAATTTTCTCTGCAGGCCAATCTTAAATAGAATAGGGACAAACACCTGTTGAGCAAGCATTTATCCCTAATTCGTTTATTATCAATCGCTTTCGATTATTCTTCTACAGCGGCTTGAGCAGCCCCCAATGGGTACTGATAACCAACGTGTTGCTCCATTTGTCTAAACTGGTTCCGAACAAAAAGTCGTTGCCCCTGCAGATTTTGTTTGCAGAATGAACGAAGTCCCATTTTCGACACTCGCCAATTCTACACTTTAATAGCGCTTGGCAGCTATGTGATATTGACATTCAGCGAGTTGTATTGTTCCTCTAAACATTATAGGCTCTTCATTCGTGTGTTCTGCTAATAAAGCATGATAAATGCACGAGATTTTGCGTAGACGTTTATGCACGTATTTTCATCTACAAAATTACTCATTTTCCTCTAAACAACGGCAGAAATCATTCACATTCTGCACGAAAATCGTGAAAAATATGAATGTGTTCCGTGTGTCAATCGCAAAGCTCGCTGTCAAGTGATGTGTGTAGCGGAATGTAGCGAAGCCTCCCCACTTCAACTTTTTAGTTACATCGGCCGGAAATCCGTTGAACCAATAATCGAACCAAATCAACGGGTATGCACGAAATACAGAAATCTTCTCTCCATAGAGGTATTGTAATTTGATGTATCCGATGTATCTATAAGTAGCAGAGTTGATATTCAGAGTATTACCACTACTCAACTTACTATTGAAATTGTAGCGAAGTTGTAGCGAGAAGTAGCAAACATATTTTCGAATATGACTTACAAGATACCTGAATAGCTTTGCTCATATTGAAGAGAATGCCACATTTACTACCTCTGTTTTTATTCGTGACTCAATAAATCCAATAAGAAATGTTAAATACCTGTCGATAAGACCATTTTCTTCATCTTATCTTTTGTATATTCATTAAAAACATGTAATTTTGCACGTATTCACTACGTAGTGAGAATGTGCAAATCGATGAATATGGATATTATTGATCAGTTCAAAACATATATTAGCAACTCTTTCGGAGAATCTCCTAAGGTCTTGTGTATGGGCGATGCAGAGTTAAGTGCATTGCCACTTATGCTGCGTGCAAACTACAGTTTTTACAACTCTACCTTGTTAGGGTTTGAGATTGTGCTGCTCGTCACGAAAGATGCGGGACACATCACCCCTATGCAAATGGAAAGAAATGCCCAGATGCTGGAAAAGAAGTTTGGAAAGTTTGTCGTTCACGTTATCGAACGAATGGAGGCCTATAATGTAGGTCGCCTTATCGCACGTCGCGTAAACTTCGTTATTCCCGGCAAACAAGCGTTTATTCCGCAGATGCTGACGCATATCTCTAAGCCGAAGGTAGAGAAGAAACCGACGGAGCAGATTCTTCCTATTGCCCAGGTGATAATATTACGTCAGTTGCTTAAGCATGACATTGAAGGAAAAACAAGTTACGAACTGGTAGATACACTAAGCAGTTCTTATCCCACCATCAATCGTGCTGTCAACTGGCTCGCGGAACATGAGATTATCTCTATGGAGGGTCTTGGCGAAAAGGTAGTAAGATTCAACAGCAATCTACTGGAACAGGCGCTCAACGTATGTACCTCTCCTATCAAAAGAATCATTTATACAGACGCCAAAGTTAAAGGCACTACGGCTGGCGTAAACGCTTTGGCTCAGTACACAATGATAAACGAGGATGAAAAGCAATGTTATGCAATGACTTTAGAGCAATTGAAAACGCTTAATATACAAACAGATACAAAATTCGGAGACGTCCGCATTGAGATATGGCGCTACAACCCTCAGCTGTTGACTGATACAGACATTGCTGATCCGTTGTCGGTATATTTCTCCCTGAAAGAGAATCAGGACGAGCGCATACAAATAGAACTTGAACATTTAATCAACGAAAAATCATGGTTAGAGGCTTAGATAAATTCAGAGAGTATTTTGAGAATTTCACAGAAAGCTACATCGTCATTGGCGGTACAGCTTGTGACATTCATGAGACACAGTTTGCACAGAACCCACGAGCTACAAAAGATATCGACATGATACTTGTCGTAGAAGTTCTGAGCGACGAGTTCGTTGAGCGTTTCTGGCAATTGATTCGTGATGGAAATTATGGAAGTCGTAATGTGGGAACAAATGAAAACAATCATGAATACTATCGCTTCAAGAATCCTGCAGACCATTCCTTCCCTTATCAGTTGGAACTCTTCTCACGACGTCTTGGCGTGATTCATATTCCAGAAGATGCTCACCTCACTCCGATACCTACAGGTGAAGACTTGTCGAGCCTATCGGCTATTCTCATGGATGATCAATATTACCACTTTACGCTTGAGCATAGTGCCGATGTGGATGGTATACATATTGCCAAACTCGAGGCTCTCATCTGCTTGAAGGCAAAGGCTTATCTTGAGATGGTAGAGCGAAAGGAGAAAGAAGGTGTGGGCGATGCCAAGGATATCCGTAAGCATAAAAATGATGTTTATCGTCTTGCGACTATGCTTGCTGTCACAACACCTATTGACTTACCGACTAATCTACATAGTCATCTTGTAGACTTTCTCAAAGCGACTGCCGATGATCTGCCAAACGCAGATTTCTTCAAGTCTGCAGGTGCAGCTGGCGTTACAGGAGAAATGGCCGTCGAGCAGATTCGTAAATCATTCATTCTCTGATGATCTATAAACTCAACGTAGAAACGGTATATTGTATTGGAGATGTACATGGAGCACTCCGAGGTGTTGCAGGTCATATCAAACGATATGATCTGCATGATTGTGCTTTGATATTCTGTGGCGACATTGGCTTTGGATTCGAGAAAGACGAGTATTACGAGCAGGTATACCGGAAACTTCGTCCTCTGCTCAGCAAGCAGAATATCTATCTTTTCTTCCTTCGAGGGAATCACGACAATCCGTCGTTCTTCGATGATAAACGTATAGCTCACAAGCGATTTACGGCCGTTAGTGATTACTCTGTCATACAGTCTTTTGCCTTGGAAGACGTAGAAAAGACAACGCCAACGCATTCTGTCCTTTGTGTCGGTGGAGCCACTTCTGTTGACCGTTCATTGCGCAAACAGGAGATGCAAAAACTTGCTCATCAATACAAGCGGTTTCATGCTTGCGATATGGAGCATGCACTTACCCATTGCAAGCAGCTATATTGGGCAAACGAAACGCCAATCTTTGATGAATCTTCGTTGCAAAAACTTCATGGCCAAGGCATCCACATTGATGCTGTATGCACCCACACTTGTCCTTCATTCTGTGAACCGACTCGCAAAGACGATATTGCGCATTTCGTTGCCATTGATCCTACACTCGAACAGGATGTTAATGCAGAAAGAGACACCATGGACAAACTGTACGAGCGACTGATACAAGATGGGCATTCGCTTCGTTACTGGTACTATGGCCATTTCCACTATCATTCTTCAGCATATTTCGACAATACATACTTCTGCATGATCGATATGGAGCGGGATGGAATCTATGACATGATGGAGGTGAGATAAAAACTTAGAGACAAGAATCCGCAAATCGCAAATTCCTGTCTCTAAGTTATTTATATCAAATCTGTTACTCTTCTATTTCGGATTATACCGGAATACTATAACAACATATAGCCGTATTGTTGAAATGGAAAATAATCATTTCGGCTTTTTAATAAACTCTTTTAATGATATTGTTGTAAGACCAAGTCCTGCTGCTCTTGTAAGTAAGATATTGTCAGAAGTAAGTAATATTGCATTACTCCCTCTTGATTTGTATTTCAGGGCTACAGACAAAATTTTACAATCAGGATTCTTTTTATCAAACCCATCAGGTAACAAAGTAATGTCTGGTTCCTCCATCTTTGAATAGCTCTTAATAAATGCCGCGCTAATATTTTGTGCAGCTTTATTTAGCGAACGAATATCAATCCCATTCTTCAGTTTTAACTTATCCAACTCCTCTAACACTGTAGCAGGGATAACAACCTTGTATTCTTTGCCAATTCTCGAAATAATGTCTGGACAATTTACAAACACATTTGTATCTACCACATAAACGTTTTCTTTTGTAGAATCAATTTCTACTCGTTTACGTTCAAATCTGGAGACATCCATTGAGTCCAATATTTTTACTTGACAATTTCCTGACGATATTATTTGAGGCTCATGTTTATTGTTTGATAATTCCACAAGGCTATCTCCTTTTGCTTTCAAAAGGAACATTCGGATTTCTTGTGACATGAACTTCTTTAGTATTGTATCATCAGCAATAATAATCGTTGCATACTTTGCTCTTGAGGTAGCAACATTGAACAAGTCATTAACCAATGAGTATTGAATTGAAGCATTGGGTATAAAGAATATGCAGAAATCAACAGTAAGTCCTTGTACTCTATCTACCGTTTCTATAACAATATTCTTTGGCAATTCACTCTTATTTAAGCGAATAACAAACTGCTTCTGAAGTTCTCTAACCGTATCTTTGAATTTTGATAAAACAGCAATCTTGTAGTCTGAGTTTTTGCCTAATAATGTCTGTACTCGTTCAAATATCTTATCAACGGCATTTGTCGGAATTTTATCTCCGATTGTTAATGGAAGCGTTTCCCATATTGGGCCACCTTCTGTTGGTAAAAAGTCAAAACGTTCTGGGATACTGTCATACTTAGAAACAGAGTTAAGTGCCCCAGAGTAAAAGATTCCCGTAAATTCAGCACCTCGTTTTGTCAAACGATATGTATCGCTAAGCATATACGATGGGTAGCAAAAATTCTCACACAAGGTATTGAATCCTCTTAGGATTGCTCCCCAATGATATCTTTCGATAACATCTTCATTCGTTATTGCAATAGGAGACAACTGCTTTTGATCACCAATCCAAATTACATTTTTGCCTAATTTTACACTAGCTGCAATCATTGGGAAATAAGCTTGACTCGCCTCGTCCATTATGACATAGTCAAATGGTACTGAATCCATGTCACTTACCGCCCAATTTGATGCAACATAAAAAGAAGCCAATGATAAATACCCTGCCGCAGCATTACATGCATTATCCGTAATCGGAAGTAACTGAGGAATATTTCGAACTTCGTCAATACTCAGGCTAGATTTAGAAACCTTCTTTTGTTTTAATAATTCTTGCAAATCATCCTTAGAAGCTAGCTCCATCAGAGCTTGATTTGTAAGAGCCGTAACTAAAACGCTCTTGCCCATAGAAAGGAGTTTGGATGTAAGCTCAGCCATTCTAAAGGTTTTACCTGTACCTGGAGGGCCTTGTATAATTACATAATTATTTTTGCTGATTGTATCTAAAATTAGGGACAAGAAATCCTCATTTGCTTTTATAATAGAGGGATTCCACAGATTGCAATTATTGTTGAAATCTAGAATTCTATTTGCTGCATCCGAAGTTGTATCTTTGGATACAGAAATCAAATTCAAAAGATATTTCAACGGAGGATCATTAGGCCCAAATGCAACGATAGGTTTTACCTCCTCCAATTTTTGAGCAAATTCTAAGGATAAGTTCTTAATACCGATAAGACAGAAGTCTTGAGAATCACTCTTACCAACCCAGATGCAATGTGCATCAGAGTAGTCTATTTGGTGATTTTCGCGCAAGTCAGCCCAAGACAAATCACCCCAATTCTTAAACTTACTCATTTCTCCTTGAAATAAGGAGGCTGTCCAAAATGAGTTTTTACGAGGCATATTGTCGGTTACTCTCATTTTGAACGTTGCCATACCTTGTTCTTTGTCTATTTTTTCAAAGAGTCCAACGAAGACGTCGCCGCGTTCTTTTAATACGGACGCTTTTGTATTGATTAAGCGTCCGTATTCTTCCATCTGAGTGTTGTATTCTGTTTCCAGAAAATCAACATAATCTTTTCTATTGAAATTCATAATTATAAGTCATCAGTCGTTGCTGATACTGCAACACCACCATTTTTACTAAATATATCCTTAACTCGAATTGCATTAGGAGAGACATGAAAACAAGTAAAGTCAAATGTCAGTTCTTTGAAATAATGTAGAGTTTCAGCGAACTTTGACAATCTGTCTTCATGTTCTTTGCTATTTAAATTTTCAGTGCTAAATGATATGGTCATATTAGGCTGATTTTTTACTAAATCCTCTTGTGGAATCTCAACTATAACCAATTGTGAATTGAGTTTTGTATATACCAATAGTTTTGCAGAATCTATAGCAACACTTTCCCATTCCTCTGGGTTAATCTTAAATGGTTCACCTGTAGATTTGTAACTTTTAAGCACTATAGGCATATACTCAGCTTTTTCATTCTTGACTGTAAAAGTTGAGAAACACATAGGTCTTCCTTGCTCGTCACATTCTCCATACCCATCAGGATAACTCCAATCGGGTCTTTGTTGCATTAGGAACTGCTGAGCTTCTAACTGTGCTGCATATTGATCACGTTTTGAAGCAGAGCCAGAATTTCCTTCAATATGAGCAGTTGGTGAATCTTTAATGTTACCCTCCTCAGGCTCATCTGAAGGCGTCTTTTGAACAGGTTCTTCTTCCAATGTTGTGGAAGAAACCAACTCACCAAATCTCATTTTGTACTGCTCAAGTTGATCTTTCAGTTCATTAATCTCCTTTTGTTTGCTCTCAACTTCATCTTTCGTAACTAAGTTGTCATAAAACAGCTGCTGCCAATCACGTGCAGTAAATGGCACTCTACTATCTGAAACAACAGAGTAAAGAATGTCTCTTGGTTCGTTATTTTTGTTAATGTACAAGATCTTTGCTGACGAATTATAGTAATAATCATCCTCATTAAATCTACATATTAACAAGTTGTCGCTATCGGTCTTGATCAACATCTTTGGCATACTATCCTCGTAGAGATATACAGAGACCGAATCATCGTTTTTCCAAGAATGATACTCTTGCATGTCGTATTCTATAGATGCTTCTTTCAAGATGGAATCATTGACAACAATAGACAAATAACGATAATAAGGTTTGAACAAAAGCATTGCTTCGATTTGTTTCTCATCCTTGAACGGTAAAAGTCCCTTAGCGTTGAACAATTCTATTGTTTCCGAGATATAATCCTTCTGAGCTTCTACTTCTGCGGGAGTAATAGAATTATTTTCGATAATACTTTTGCGAAGCTGAATCAATTTTCCACGCTCCGTTCTTGCTCCAAGTTCTACTAAATAAGAGCGTTTTTCTTCTGTATCAGCCCATTTTTCTATTGAAGGAAGGATTGTTTCTTTGTCCAATATGTAGTCATTACTTAGATATTTGTTCGTAAAATACGGGGACAAACGATATCCAAAGCAATCATTGTACAACTCAACTGATTGTGAGTAAAGGGTATCAAACAAGTCAAAAACCCAATTTTCGTGAGCTTTAACTATGTCAACGTTAGGAACATAGCCATTATAATAATTATGAAGTTTGCGAGTACGATACAGTTCAAAAAGATACTGAACAGCAGTATAGCCGTTTGATGTATCTATCTTTTCATGAATTGCCTTCGTACTCATTGGCATTAAAGAAAGAAGACATTCTAGATCAGTTGTACTGAAGGCAGAGAGGCTATTCTTTACCTTATTTATCATACCAGAATCTTGATAATCCGGCAAAATACTTGAAAGAGAAAGATGCATAACTTTACCTTCGTGATATGCCATTTCAACATCATCACTCACGGTAAAAGACGATAGCGTACGCTCTCCTATATAGATTTTTGAAGCGAACAAGCGTAACTCATCGCTGTTATATACTTCAAAAGCTATTGTCAATAATCTATAAACGAAATCTGAAGCTGAGTATATTCGGTTTACATCCAGTTCAAGTTTAAGTACCTTTTGCAAAAAGTATCGTTTTGACTCTGAGTTTTGCTGTTCAACAAGGTCAAGGGTTGCCTCTGTTACTCCCTTGTCATCTATAATCTCCTTTGTAAAACGTAAAGTCCAGGAATCCTTGAACTGAAGATAAATATCCTTTAGTGTTGTTTGATTTAAGATAGAGTCAATCTTTGGTTCTACGATATCGCCAAAGATACGATCTTTTGAAACAAGATAACTCTGCAAGTCCAAGAAACACTCTGAACTATGGATTTCATATTCCTTAAGCCAATCCGGAAGACATGCATCAAATGAAGTCATTTCCTTTAACGCTTTGCCATATACGTTTATAGAGTTAGTAAACAAGATCAATCCAGACAATTTGGAATCTCCAACACCATCTAGGCTTTTAAGGATATTGAATATTTCCAACTTGTCATTAGGTGACAGTGATTTCAAATTCTCTTTCAGTACGTTTTGGATCCGTTCACAGATATTTTCGAATACAGTTACCCCTTTTGGTTTAACTATATATTTTGCAAATACTGAGTTATCAATATTTGCAGAACAAGAGAAGCCAATTCTAGACAATAACTGTTTGTGTGATTCTAGATTGTCATCAATTATAAGTCTTGTTTTGTCCGATTCGACATCTTCCAGTTTCATGCTCTTGTCACTGAAATGGAATAGAGGCAATGACGCAACAAAGCCTTCAAATTTAGCTTTTAGGGTTGGCTTATACTGCTCATCAAGCCAGTTGACAAGAGTTTCATGAGAACATCTTGTTCCATTTGACAGCCATGAAACGAAGTTCGGACTTTGAAGAAGAGAATTGAAAATAGAATCAAATGTTGATGATATAATATGTGAGGTAAAGAATTTAGCTATCGGCAATGAGTCCATATCAACCGAGCACTCAAATCCACACTCTTCAAAAACAGAACGGATGCTTTCCACTCCTGAGCGCATGACTATTTTGTTTGTATCCAAAATAACTTCTGCTTTAGAAAGGTATTTGCCTCCAAAATTATATATTGGAAGATTCTCTATTACAGATTGAATATTAGGGATTCTCGTATCTGTCTCTTTCTCTACAAACCAAGCGTACAATTCGGATTTCTTTTCCTCATTAGCCGCCAAGAACCAAGCAATGAATTTTGTATTGGCTATCAATTTAGCCAACACATTCGATGGCGTATATTTATCAACTTCACATACTTTTGACTCCAGTAATCGGTATAAAATATCGGCATCTTTTTCATCACAAGGAAGAGCTTTCTGATCATTTACTATCTCGCAAAATAGTTCATTGCCAATAATTGACGATAATCCAGATCTGTCAATCATAATCTGAGACAACGAGAGAATTTCACCAGTATGTCCCTTGATAAATGCTTTTTCAGAAAGAGCCTTTGTATATGCTTTGTGAAAATCTGAAGTCAATATATTCTCTTCATCATTTTGAATATTAGGAAGCATGCATAAAGGATTACTAAATTGCGTCAAAGTTTCGGTCCATTCCACAAGGAGTTCACCAATTTTTGAGAATAAGAATCTATTCCATACATTTTTAAAATGAATGGATTCGCGGCTTGCGGTAGTTAAGAAGTCTGCGTTTACAAGAAACGGGAAATTGAAATTTCCGACTTTTGTTGGTAAATATGTAAACAAAACAGAATTCTCCAATGGCACAATTTCCCCATCTTTAATTTTAGCAGCAAATGTTATCTTTGTTTTTGTTGCTTCTTTCAATTTTGCAGGAATGAGCTTTTCATTCTGCATTTCCGAGCTCGTTTCGGGAGGAATAGGAATAACATAATCTTGAATAACCCATTTCTCCTCTAAGTCATTCGATGAAATTATTATAACATTATCGTTTATTTCTTTCTTTATCTCAATAACATCACCACCTTCATTGCTATATTTTATACACCCTATGTTTCGAAGAAACAGGGCAAATCTTGGTTCTGACAACAAATTTGGAATAATTCTGTTGTAATTGTTTACATGCTCTTCGCCTACCTGTAACGCAATTGAAACAGGTGATGTAAAATACTGTAACTCATTTTGTACTTCTTTTGGCAATCTATACTTCTCTTCCCAAATTGGTTTAATCTGCCATGGAATTTCATCCATATTATCGGTATCAGAATAAACAGGTGAATGCTTGTCAAAAGCGAAGCTAAAGTTTCCTGAGTTTATGAACACGGTTTCAGCATCTGAAAAAACTGATTTAAAGCCAATTCCTTTATAACCTGTTTTTTCAGAATCTTTCTTCTTTGTACTATCTCCAATGCTAGATATACTTTCTACGTCTGCCTCAGAAAACGGTTTTCCAGAATGTAAGAACAACAGGGTTTCGTTTAATGTTTTTAAATTAACATATACTAAACTTCCTTCTTTGGGCTGATCGTCCGCATTCTGTAAAAGTTCAAAAACAAAGCGCTCGGTTTCAGTATAGAGGTCACCCATAATTGCATGCAAAGCATTGGAAATATTTTTTGCATCACGAGGTGTTGACCCTGTCTCGGTAAAGATATCATGGATTAGTCTTTCCTTATTTAACTTATCTACAAGTTGTAACTTAGGCTTGCCAACAATAGTATCACCTAGTGTAAGCAAGAAAGGATTAGAATGCTTTTCCCTTCTTATATATGCGTCTAATTTGACATTAACCAGCCAATATTCTCCATTGTCAAAGCTCTCTTTGTATGGACAAAAGATTCTAACTTTTCCCATGTTCATGGGATAATACAATAGATCACCATCGAGGTTTCTTACATCCTCGAAATAGCCATATTCTCTGTTATTAACATCTCGTTTTGGGGATTTTACGAACTTTGCTATTACCTTAAAAGGGCTTTCAAGGCTTATTGTTTCAATTTTCCAATAACGTGCAAGAAGCTCCTTCCATTCGTTATCAGAACGAGTATTAATATTTATCTTCTTTGCCATAGTATAAATAGAATATTATTAATAATTCTCTGATTCAAACGCATCAATATACGCTCTTGTCTCCCTAAACATTATCACAGGAGTAACTTTCTTTAAAGTTTCCTTATTTACGATACTGTCATAAGGGAGTAATTCCACAAATTTTGGTGATAACCACGAATTATTCCAAAGTGGTTCAGACTCCTTTCCTGCAACCAATTGACATAAGCGCATAGTGTATGGTGATACACCTTGCCCCTTATCGATTGTGTAGGTCATATTTTGAAGCCATAGTTGGTTATATTCAGAGTTTGGCTGGCCACATAGTTTATTATACACTTTCTCAATAATGGATTGTCTCTTTTCCATCTTACTTAAAGAGTCTATCATGCGACTAATGATTCGGAGAGCATAATGACTACTTCCAACGTTCTCCAAAGATATCTGAGTACATATTGCAGACATTGCTTGTACGCTACCTCCGGGAATGTATTTCTTCGACTTGCAAGTTTTCGTACTTTCCTTCTTTGTATTTACCTCATTGGTGTTAGACTCATCACAATCCTTCGGTTCTTCCTCTTCAGGTCTCAACCACTCTATGAGGCGGTTGTCTATATCCGAAAGCATAGTTCTGACTGAGCCGCTATCAGGGAATTGACGGGCAAACATAAGAATATATAGAAGATACTTTTCAAAGCTATCAAAATCGCAACCTTTTTTATTGAATATAGGGGTGTTATAGATGTATGCTAACTTATCGGGTTTAATAGCATCAGTCACAATACTATCACTGATTTTTGTCTTGCTGCTATTCATGCGGAAGTTGAGACTCTCCAACACCTGCTGAAGGGTATAAGATATTTCCTCAAGAACGTCCCTGTTGCTGCAAAAGATTCGATAGTCATCACGATAACGGATAATCTCATATGGAGGAAAGGGCATACCTTGTTCTTCGTACTCTTTGGCTTTACATTGAATTGCTTCATGCAATAACAAATCTGAATAGCCAAGGATAATCTCTCCTACGAAATCAAAGATAGCACTACCTTGAGGTATGCCAATATTGCGTCCTTGTTGAAATGCACGCAGATAAGTTTGTATATTCTTGGCTATTGGGTTTTCTACACTCGTTTCCTTGGATGTACCTTTCATTGAGAACGCCCAATCAAACGTTTGAGGATTGACTGAACCATAACAATTGGTAATGTCAGTAACAAACATATAGCGATACTCCAAGGATAGTTCAATAGCACGTTGTTCTATACTATTCCACCAGTTGTTGATAGTTGTTGCTTTATGGAAAGTTTCCTTTTCCTTCGGAATAACAGGTATGGCACATGATGTGATGTGTGGAACTGTAAACTTATCAAATAAGCTTTTAATAACATTCCAGTTCTCTTCCGAACAAATTTCACGAACTAAGAAATAATATAAGAAAGGATTGGCGAGAACAATTGGGCGAACAGCATATCTTCCATCCTTATTGAGTAAAATGTCGAGGTTTACACCTTCAAGAGCATCAGGAAGGACGTCTGTAAGACATTCCGCGTATGGTTTATCTCCAATAGTATCGCGTACATACTCAAGCACCTGGTCAAAGTCAAAGTATTCGGGTAGTTCGAAACCATGATATTGCTCGGATTTCATAAAGAAATCCACGGCTTCAGAGCACGTTAGAGACAATATGTTTTTAACTCTAGTATGCATATGCAGATTTATTTAGGTTACTACCAAGACTATTCAATAAGAACAATCTGTTTTTTTTGCAATGGCTTTTGATTACTTGCTTTGTAGCATCTCAATTTGCGCCTTAAGAAAATCCGATTGATCCCTAAGCATCTTAATCACCTCATCTTTTGACGCAATGGTGTCATCCTTCGATGCGATGGTATCATCTTTTGAAGCTGCAGTTGTTTTAGAGGATTCTAACTCACGCTCCAAGCTATCGATTTTATCTTGCTTTGCTTTTAGCTCCACTAAAAGATTTGCACCATAGCCTATATTTGCGACAATGTTGTTGTTGCCTAGTACACTATTTGTTTTGAAACTAGCATTCGTTCTGAAGCAGTCCAAAGGCATGTGATAGAAGTCCGCTAAAATTTCAAGCTTCGAGAGACTAATGTCCTTTGATCGCTTGAAATAAGCCATTGTCTGACGGCTTTTCTTGAATAGCAGACCTAATAGCTCCTCCTTCTTGTCCGGAGTGAGGCTATCATATAGGTTGTAAACCAATTCGATATTCAGCATAATATTTCAAATTTAATCAATTCAATATCATTAATATGTGTTAATGAATCAAATGTTTGCGTGCAAATCTTTACTACATCCAGTTTTTAATCTTAATTTTGCATGCAAATTTAATCAATACTTTGTGCTCACCAAAGAAAATCCAGAGTTTTAATATATCAAATCATTGCTGTCCCATTAAAATCTAAAATAGCTCTTTGAAATATTTGAAATTTAGTTAGTTACAGAGGTTTTTCGAGCGAACGGACTTGAATTTGTAGCTTTGCATCAGATTAATCCGATGGCATATGTTCCAAGACAAATACGTTTTCGCTCAATTGGCTTCATTTCTGAATCGAAGTAAGTTTAACCGCATTGTAGCCAAGTATGATGGTGACAAATATGTAAAGCACTTCACCTGCTGGAATCAACTACTTGCTTTGATGTTTGGTCAACTTTCTAATCGTGAAAGTCTGCGAGATTTGATAGTTGCTCTTGAAGCCCATCATTCCAAATGTTATCATTTAGGAATGGGTAAAAACGTATCAAAGTCATCGCTGGCAAGAGCAAATCAAGATAGAGACTATCATATCTTTGAAGAATATGCTTACTACCTGGTTAGCGAAGCACGACAAAAGCGTGTTAATCATATTTTCAAACTTGGTGGTAACATTTACGCTTTCGATTCGACAACTGTTGACCTGTGTCTTTCAGTCTTCTGGTGGGCTAAATTCCGCAAGAAGAAAGGTGGTATCAAAGTGCATACATTATATGATGTAGAAACACATATCCCTGCATTCTTTCATATTACCGAAGCATCCGTACACGATTCTAAAGTTATGATTGAAATTCCTTATGAACCAGGCTCTTATTACATCTTTGACCGCGGTTATAACAACTTCAAGATGCTGTATAAGATTCACCAAATTGAAGCCTATTTCGTTGTCAGAGCTAAAAAGAACCTCCAATACAAATCCATCAAATGGAAACGTAGGTTGCCTAAAAATGTGCTTTCAGACGCGAGTGTGTTTTTGACCGGATTATATCCTAAACAATATTATCCGGAGCCACTTAGGCTGGTTAAATATTGGGATGAAGAACAAGAACGAGAATTTACATTCATAACCAATGCGATGCATATATCTGCGCTTCAAGTTGCTGAACTTTATAAAAATCGCTGGCAGGTAGAGCTGTTTTTCAAATGGCTCAAGCAGCACCTTAAAATCAAAAGATTTTGGGGAACTACAGAGAATGCTGTTCGAATACAGATATATGTTGCAATATGCGCTTACTGTTTGGTGGCAATCATTCAACACGATATGCAGCTGGACAGAAGTACATATGAGGTACTACAAATATTGAGCATCTCATTGACTGATAAAACTCACCTGAAAGACCTCTTTGATAAAACTAAATTTCAAAATGACAAAGAACGATTCGGACCAAATGGGCCAAGTTTATTTGATTTTTAATAACGTCACAATTTTAATGGGACATTAGTGATATCAAATAGTGAATATGACAGAGAAACAAATAGGAACATACTATCAGAACCTGAATTCAGGCGAAAAAGGGCGGTTTACAGCGTATTTAAGCCTCAATTTAGGAGGTTCTCCACATAGTTGGCAGCAGAAGATGCTACTCTGGGCTGGTGATACGCCGCACCGTCCAGTAATACGCATAATATTGATGGAGATAACTCAAATTATCACGTCAAGCAAGTGGAAAGATTGATTTATTATCAAGCTTCATTTGTACCACAAAAAATTAAGTAATCCGCGCTTGCAATGATAAAGCAAAAGTATATTGATATGGTCAAAACAAGGGTTAGTATCATACAGCTCTTTGAAGACCTATATCCAAGTATAACCCTATATCGATCCGGCACTCATAGAAAGAAGTGCTGCTGTCCTTTCCATGACGAGAGGACACCTTCGATGTTTCTGGACAGCTCCCTTGACCGCTACAAATGCTTTGGTTGCGACAAAGGAGGTGATGTCATCGAGTTTGTTAAGGAGTCGCAGAAGTATGACTTCAACGAAGCTATCAAGTATCTCCTTGACACCTATTGTCCGGAGGTGGATTCAAGCGACCTGTATGAGAAGCTTACGCCTGAGGAAGAAGAGAAAAGGGATAAGGCAAAGATCCAGCTCGACTACATGGAACACGCTTACAAGTTCTTCCGTGAGCAGTATCTGGCAGACAACGAGGATGCCAAGCGTTGCCGTGACTATGCTGAAATGTCAGAGACAGGCGGTGGAAGATGGCCAAAGGACTATTGTGCCATCATCGGTCTGGGCTTTGCTCCTCGCAATGGTCAGCTGTTCATTGACTATTGCCGAAAGAAGGGATTACACTTCAATACCCTCGAAGAACTTGGGCTTGTCGCTCAGGAAGATGGACATCCGGGGGTGTACTATTCCACCTTTCGTGACCGCGTAATCATTCCACAGCGAAACGCGAGAAACAAGATTGTCACCTTCTCAGGCAGAGCCCTCAATCCGCATGCTGAGCGCAAGTATCTGAATGGATGCAATAGCCTTATCTATCAGAAGAACAAGACCATCTTCGGCATTGACGTTGCCTTGAAAGCCGCCAAGATGACCGGCAAGGTATATCTGACCGAAGGTGCGCCTAACGTCATGCGCCTCCAGTCGTTAGGTATCGCAGGTGTTGTAGCCTCACTTGGAGGCGTTTGGACAGAAGAACAGTTGAAGACATTTTCGTCATTCAGCTGCTCCTTGTGCTTCATACCGGATTCTGACCTGCCCAAGGAAGGCAAACTGTATGGCAAAGGCTTCGAGTTCGTCTTCAAGAATGCCCGGATGGCTACCGAGATGGGCTTCCAGGTCTCTGTCAGGGAGATTCCTTTCAGTGGTCAGATGAACGAAGATGTGGACTCCTATGTCAAGACCCTTGACAGGTGGAACGACCTTAAAGAGACGGACTTTGTCCTTTGGTATGCAGAGAAGCACTATGTGGGCGAAGCCACACAGGACGACCAGTTGAAGGTCATCAATGATGTTTGCGACATCCTTGCGATGATCCAAAGTGACGTGATGAGAGCCTCCCTCCTAGCGGAACTGAAATCGATTTATAAGAAAGGAGCTATCTGGAAGAAAGCCCTTGAAGAAGCCGCCAAGCGTCTGCAGGAAAAGAAACGTAAGCTCGCCACGAAGCAGAGTAACGAGTTGGCAGGTTACGACTTCTACCGCAGGGACAACCACTACTACGATATTGATTCACAGGGGCATGAAAGGAAATGGTGTAACTTCGTGGTGAAGCCATTATTTCTGATTTTGGACGACATCAAGCCCACCCGAATCTTTGAACTGAAGAACGATAACGGTCAGTGCCGCACACTGGAACTCCAGCAGCAGGATGTCACCAAACTGGATCGCTTCAAGGTTCAGATTGAAGGAAGAGGAAACTTCCGTTTTTTTGAAACACCCGATAAATTCGATATGCTGAAAGCATACTTATATGAAAAAACAGAGGAAGCCGTGAGAGTTCCGAAGATTGGCTGGAACAATATCGGCGACAAAGGCTTCTACGCCTTCTGCAACGGCATCGTCTATGAAGGCAAGTGGCAACCGGTTGACGAATACGGCATCATCCGACTGGAGAATGAAAACTTCTACCTCCCAGCCATGTCCAAGATTCACAAGAACAACCGCATGACATTCATCAATGAACGCAGATACACGCACGCTCCTGTGCGTGATATATCATTGAACGAGTATTTTTCACTGATTGTTGAGCTCTACGGTGACAATGGCATCATAGCCCTCTGTTTCTATATGGCTAGCCTGTTCCGTGACATCATCCTTGACTCTACGCGTTCCTTTCCTCTGCTGAACATCTATGGCAAGAAAGGAACCGGAAAGACCGAGTTTGCCGTGACCATCATGTCCCTCTTCCTCAGACGCATGGAGATCTCTAATCTGGAGAGCACCACCGACTTCGCCATGGGTGACAAGTGTTCCGAGATATGCAACGGACTCGTGCATTTCGATGAATACAAGAACACGCTGAGCAAGCGAAAGATAGACTTCCTTAAGGGTATCTATGACCAGGCAGGACGAAACAAGCGAGGCAACGACAGCGAGCGACGTGAATCCACCAGCATCGACTGTGCCGTCATCCTTACTGGGCAGGAGATGCCATCCAGTCCAGACTCCGCCCTCTTCACGAGAGTTCTCTTCCTTGAATCCCAACGAAGCGAGAGAACGAAGGAAGAGACCGACAAGTATCACCAGCTGATTGAGATGCGCAACCAATATCCGACCAACATCACCGTCGAGCTTGTCAAGTTGAGAGAAAATTTCCAAGCCAAGTGGGCATCAGCCTGGTCGAGAGCCCTGTCAGAGATAAAGACCGAGGTTGACTATTCGCGCACGCAGGAGCGTTTCATCAACAACTGGGCCATGATGATGGCAACCGCCTATGCCCTCGCTCCCTTTATCCCTGACCTGCCCTTCACGGAGAAGGAAGTTCATGATATTTGCATCAAGGCCATCAGTTATCAGCAGAGCCTGACCTCACGCACCGATGAGATCAGTCTCTTCTGGTCAAGTTTCTCCAACGCCCGTCAGATTGGTGAAATCAAGGAGAACCAGGATTACAAGATAGCCTCTGTCAGCTCCCTGAAGATCAACAAGCGAAGAGGTCCGATGGAAGAGATTAAATTCGACAAGCCCACCTTGGTGCTCTACGTCCGGGAGAATATCTGCATTGCCAAAGCCAGTATGCAAGCAAGAAAAGAGGGAAAGACGCCCATTCCTGACGACTCCCTCATCTCCTACCTGACCACCACAGGAGAGTTCTACGGCAAGACCAAGAACGCTTTGAAGTTCTATAACTACGACGAGAACGGAGCCATCGTGATGAGACAGGGAGAGAACGGAATCCCCGAGAAAGTATATAGTCAGGAACGCGTCTTTGCCTTCAACTACCAGGACATCTGTGAGAACTACGACATAGACCTGCAGACCTTTACAGAAAAGAACGAATATAAAACATCAAAGAGCTATGAGCAATAAACTATTTCCTTTGCTGTTTACGCTCGAACGAGTAGAAAACGGCTACATCCTCACCTCCAAGGAGGAGGGCGGCAGTCTGACCAAGGAAGCCGAGTTCCGTAAGGAGGTCGTTATCGAGGACAAGATAAATGCACGCATCGGTCAGCTCCTACATCTGGATAAGATGAACAAAGAGCAGCCAGTGGTGTTCTATGTGGAGCATGTCAATGAGAACACCTACAAATCAGAAACCGAGGTCGAGCCGGATGCAACGATGGATGCCAAGCTACACTTCATCCATTTCAATGCCCCAAAGAAAAATGACGGCACACTCGTGTTGCATATCAAAGACACCAACCAGTTGGAGATCTATGGAGCAGAGGCAGAAGCCATCGCCAAGGCAAACAACCTCGCCCTGCTCAGAAGCGTCAAGACACCCTACCTGAGATTCGCAGCCAGTGTCGAAGGCAAGAAAGCCCTTGCCGCTTATTGCAATGGCAGGCTAAGCTTGATGGAAGTTACCACGAGCCAGATCAGCAAATGGTACTCAGAGCATAAAATCATTGAATAAAGAGAGGTGGCACACACCTCTGAATATTAACGACATAATATAACAGTATGGACAGAACAAAAATCATTGCCGTCGCCAATTACAAGGGCGGCGTATCCAAGACAACGACAGTCGCCAGTCTTGGAAGTATCTTATCTGACAAAGGCTACAAAGTTCTCATTGTAGACCTTGATGCACAGAGCAACCTCACCACCTGCGTGACTGCGGAGGTGGAAGGCGACACAATCTTTGAAACCCTCAGTGGCAAGACCAAACAGCTTCCGGTTGTCCCTGTCAGCGAAGGTCTGGACCTGGTTCCAGCATCACTTACCCTTGCCATGGCAGATGTCAGTCTCAGTACCGCTATGGCACGTGAGAGCCTGTTGAAGGATGCCCTTGCTCCTATTCAGGCAGACTACGACTACATCCTTCTTGACTGTCCGCCCTCATTAGGTCTGATGACATTGAACGCTTTCACAGCCTGCACCGACATCATCATCCCTTTGGTCTGCGAGGTGCTGCCTTTCAAAGGACTTACGATGATCAATGACTTCATTCGAATGGTCAGCACAAGGCTCAATAAGAATGCCCATATCAGCGGCATCCTCATCGCCAAGTGGGAGAACAGCAAGCTCAGCCGAAGCATCGAGGAAAAGCTGAGAGCAACACTTGGCGACACCATCTTCCAGAGCAAGATCAGGAAGAACATCCGTGTTGCCGAAGCGCCGATGGAGAACCTCACCATCAACCTCTATGACCCAAAGAGCAATGGAGCCAAGGACTACCTGGCCTTTGCCGAAGAGTTTATAAACAGATTTGAAAACTAATACACTTACCGCTATGAATAATGACAAACTCGAAGCACTCTTCTCCGGCCTGACCACTGTGCCACAGGCAGAGAGCAAGGATAGCAGGGACGGAAAGACTCCAGCAAAGAAGGAAAAGAAGAATAGCAGGACAAAGAAGGCAGAAGAAAAGCCCGTCGAGTCCCGCTTCTGTACCATTGTCGATAATGAAGTTCTCAAGAAGATCCGCCTTATCGCCACTAAGGAAGGGCTCAATGTCAAGGATGTAGTAGGTGCAGCCTTTGAGAAAGCCATCAGCAGCTACGAGAGAAAGCATGGCAAGCTTCAGGAAGAAGTTCACGATGCCAAGAAGCTCTTTTAGCTACAGAACGATAAATAAGCAATAAACAAAATCAAGATATTGCGTTCGATACGATATGCGCAATTTCCCGGTTTTAATCCAAGCAAGAAAAGGATTACTTAACATACAAGGATTTTTAAGCGCATAAGTAATTGGAGTTTTGATACTCGATTATATTATGTCAGAGCGGTAATTTGTTGAGAAACAAGTTACCGCTCATTTTTTATACCCTTTACCGAATTGTTGGTACGGTCGAAAGATACGAATCGGACCAATACTGCTATTTACCCTCAGAAAATGCGGTTTTCGATACACAAATAAGAAAAACACCCTTACGCGATAGTAATTTTGCACTCGATATTTTGATACGTAACATAAAAATCTCAAACGTATGAGTCCATTTGTAATATTCCTGATTGTGCTGACAATAGCCTATATGCTATACTACGCAGCCATGATAACCATAGATCTCACCGCCAAGCCCAACGACGACGAGGCCAAGGAGGAAACGCTTGACACCAGTGATATGGACGATGGTGCAGGTTATACCCCCAAGGCCGTCATTGAAAATTCCGATGGTGGCTTCAAGGTACATGATTTTGAGGCACAAAATCCAGGCATAGAACCAGAAAACACTATTGCCGAAGCAGAGGAAGAAGAGTCAGAGCAACAACAAGCAGAGCAACAGACTCCCGAGCCTCAGACCCTTCCCGAGCCAGAGCCCGAACCAGAGCCCATTCCTAAGCAGGAACAAGACGAGCAGGAAGAAGCCATTGAGAAAGTCAAGGAAGAGCCAGCAGCCGATGAAACAATAGAGCCTCCAACCGAGGAAGAGATAGAAGGCATCCATACCGTAAAGTTCGTAGAAGATGCCCCAGTCACTGTCAGGGAAGAAGTTGACAAGAGCGATGTTCCAGCCTTTGACCCCAGTCTCAACCCACCGGCATACGATGTTTCAGAAGTCTATGGCTCACCAGAGAGAGACACAAGTGTAGCGAGAAAGGCCAATGTCGTCAGCACCTCGTTGTCAAGTATCGAGACCAAAGGAAATCAGTTTGACTCTTTCGACCTGCGGAATATCCTTGCAGACGAAGAACAGACCCAACAAGAACGAATAGAAGTACACCATGAAGCCACTCGTATGTAAACCCCTCCTGCTACGCGCTCTCACACTTTCCCTCATTTTCCTCACGACTGTCACAGCGTCAGCAAAATGCGGAGCCGTAGATTACTCATGGGGAGCAGACGGACTGGCAGAAGCGACCTCCTTCCTTGGTACGATGATGATATACACCGTCGACATCTTGTATGCAGGAGCCGTCATCATGGTGATTATCTCATCCCTGCAGTTATACATCAAGATGAATCTGCACGAGGGCGACGTAACCAAGAGCATCTGGATGCTTTTTGGTGCCATATTTTTCATGATTGGAGCCATGATTGTCATGCCGGCATTCTTTGGCTATCAAGACATGAGTTTCATTTTCTAAGCTATTGATATTCGCGAGATCCATAGAAGTTTATTCAAATTATGTTTCACACTCTAAAGATTAAATCCAATGAGCAAGATTTTCAACAGAATCAAAAACGCAGGTAAGTGCGTTATGGGTGCTGTAGGCAAAGCTGGCAAGTTCACCAAATCACTCGTGATTGGTGCGACTGCATCTGTTCTCGGAGCAGCCAAAGCAGCTGCCCAATCCCTAGCAGGAACAGGTTACGAGGCAGGTACTTCTGCTTTGGAAGAGGTAGCCAACCAGATTGTTGCCTATGTGCCTTACGTCGTTAACCTGTGTTATGCTCTCGCCGGAGTTGTGGCTGTAGTGGGCGCGATAAGCGTTTATATCGCCATGAACAACGAGGAGCAGGATGTCAAAAAGAAGATTATGATGATTGTGGGTGCCTGCATCTTCCTGATTGCAGCTGCCAACGCATTGCCTATGTTCTTCGGCATCACCAACTAACCTATCGAGACAATGGCACAGACAGAAAGCACATACGTCGAATATCCCATGTTCAAGGGCTTGCAGAAGCCTCTTGAATTCTTGGGGCTGCAAGGTCGTTACATCACATGGGCGGCCATCACAGCAGGCACTGGCATTTTGGGATTCATGCTCATGTTCTCCCTCTTTGGCTTCCTGGCAGGACTTGGCTTTGCCGTAGTAGCTATCAGCACAGGTATAGGGCTGATTCTGCTCAAGCAGAAAAAAGGTCTGCACACAAAGAAAGAGTACAAAGGCATACTCATTTATGCCAACCTGTGCAAACTGTAGGTACCATTGCCGGAATATGTTTCGTGGGGCAGTCGATTAGCTGTCGGCTGCCCTCATTTCAATTTGAGAAAAGGGATAAGAACCAATACTCAAGCCAGCGAGCAACAGGAAACAAAAAAGAAACAATTTACATTGAAGTAACACTGTAACAAGCATTTACCGATGACATTGTATGTAATTATAGCATTCGTATGTATTCTCATTGGCATGGCTATATCTGTCTATGCTTTCGGCACAGGCAGCAAACGCGCCAAGATTTTCAAGGAGATCTACTATTCCATCGAGGACATTGATGGAATCGGAGTGCTATACACCAAGACCGGCGAGTATTCAGCCATTCTCAAAATTCAGAATCCAGTCCAGAAATTCTGTGCCAACATCGATAATTACTACGACTATTCCAGTCTGATGGCAGCTTTGATGGCCACACTTGGAGAGGGCTATGCTTTCCACAAGCAAGATGTCTTCACTCGAAAGAAGTACAAGGCAGAGGAAGAAAGCAATAAAGAGTTCCTGAGCGAGAGTTACTTCAGGTATTTCTCTGGACGCGAGTACACCGACTGCACGACGTACATCACCATCACGCAGGAAAACAAGAAAAGCCGTCTCATGAGCTATGACAACCGCAAGTGGAACGACTTCCTTGTCAAGATTAACAAGATCAAGGACCTGCTGAAAGACCGTCAGATACCCCAACGGTTCCTGACAAAGGAAGAAGTCAAAGACTTCACCAACCGATTCCTCGTACAAGACTACACCTGTGAGAACATTTCGCTCAACAACTTCAATGTCAGGGAAGACAACATTGGTGTTGGTGACAGAAAGTTCAAGGTCTACAGCCTTGTTGACGTGGACAGTATTGTCGTTCCATCCATGGTACGACCCTTCACCAATATTGAGGTAAACAACGCAACCATGCCTGTTGACCTCATGGCACTCGTTGCCAACATCCCCGAAGCCATCAGTGTTGTTTTCAATCAGATCATCTATCTGCCCAATCAGAAGCAGGAAACCGGCAAGCTTGGCAAGAAGAAAAATCGCCATTCATCCTTGCCCAACCCCAGCAACCAGATTGCCGTAGAGGACATCAAGAAGGTCGAGGAGCTGATTGCACGTGAGAACAAACAGCTAGTCTATTGCCATTACAATCTCATAGTGACGGTCAAGGCAAATGCAGACCTTCAGAAATGCACTAACCATTTGGAGAATGCCTTCGGACGAATCGGTATTCATATCAGTCAGAGAGCCTACAACCAGCTGGAGCTCTTTGTCAATTCATTCCCCGGCAATAGCTATGGCATGAATCAGGACTATGACCGCTTCCTCACTCTTAGTGATGCCGCATCGAGTCTGATGTATAAGGAAAAACTCCCTAAAAGTGAAGAAACCCCTTTGAAGGTTTACTATACAGACCGTCAGGGTGTTCCTGTAGCCATAGATATCTCAGGAAAAGAGGGAAAAGAAAAATACACCGACAACTCCAACTTCTTCTGCCTCGGTCCGAGCGGGTCAGGAAAAAGTTTTCACATCAACTCAGTCGTCAGACAGCTTTGGGAGCAGAATACTGATATCGTCATGGTTGATACCGGTAACTCCTACGAAGGACTCTGTGAGTATGTTGGAGGTAAGTATATCAGCTATACAGAAGAGCATCCCATCACCATGAACCCCTTCCGCATTCAGAAGGAAGAGCTCAACGTCGAGAAGACCGACTTCCTGAAGAACCTTATCATGCTGATATGGAAAGGTAACGAAGCCGTGCCTACCAAGATCGAGGAGCTGCTCATCGAGCAGGTCATCAAGGAATATTATGAAGCCTACTTTGAGGGTTTCAAAGGATATAGCAAAGACCAGCGGGATGCTTTACACAAGAAATTGCTCATTGAAACAGCCTCTGAGAACAAGCCTACGGACACCAACGACGATGTAGAACAACGTATACAGACAAGAATCAAGGAGATGGAAGAAAGACGCAAAGCCCTCAAAGTAGAAGAACTCTCCTTCAACAGTTTCTATGAATACTCCACAGAACGCATCCCCTACATCTGTAGTGAGAACCGCATTACAGGTATAGATATCTCCACCTACAACTACTCACTGATGGAGTTCTATAAAGGAGGCACCTATGAGCGAACCCTCAATGAGAATATCGATGCCAGTCTCTTTGATGAGACCTTCATTGTCTTCGAGATTGACACCATCAAGGACAACAAGACCTTGTTCCCCTTGGTAACACTCATCATTATGGACGTTTTCATCCAGAAGATGCGTATCAAGAAGAACCGCAAGGTACTAGTCATTGAGGAAGCATGGAAGGCTGTCGCCAGTCCGATGATGGCAGAGTACATCAAATACCTCTATAAGACCGCCCGAAAGTTCTGGGCGATGGTCGGTGTCGTGACGCAGGAACTGCAGGATATTATCGGCAGTCCTATCGTCAAGGAAGCCATCATCAACAATTCCGATATCACCATGTTGCTGGATCAGGGAAAGTTCAAGGAACGCTTCAGTGAGATTCAGCAAGTTTTGGGCCTGACCGATGTGGAATGCCGGAAGATATTCACCATCAACCGCTTGGAGAACAAAGAAGGACGAGCCTTCTTTCGTGAAGTATTCATTCGAAGAGGACTCCAGAGTGATGTCTATGGCGTCGAAGAACCCCATGAATGTTATATGACCTACACCACCGAACGTGCCGAGAAGGAAGCCTTGAAGCTCTACAAGAAAGAACTCAGGTGCAACCATCAGCAAGCCATCGAAGCCTATTGTCGGGATTGGGACAGAAGCGGTATAGCCAAGCCACTTGCCTTTGCCCAAAAGGTGAACCAGACCGGTCATGTGCTGAATTTGAAAAAGAAATAGTTAAACAACAATCTCCAAAGAAAGTAAGATGTCAAGACTGATTTACATGATAGCGTTTGTATTTACCCTGATAACTCCAGCTGTTGTCAGAGCACAATACTATAGTGTCAATGTAGACTATCAGACCATTGCTGCCATGAGCGAATCCTTCGCCACAGAAGCATCCATGGAGGCATTACATAACGAGAACCTTCAAAATATATACGACAGCTATAAGGCTGCAGAAGTGGCCAGTGCAGGCATCTTCGCTTCAAAGTATCTCGACAGAAAAGCGCTTACCGACCTAAACCTCTGGAATAGCGAGCAGGAGAACAAGTATTACACCCGAATCTATAACATCGTCAGCCAAAGAATCATACCCAAGCTCATTGAGGATGCTCAACTGATGGTGAAAGATCCTGCCACAGCACTCTACTGGGGCAGTTATCTTGTCAGAACCTGCAACGACGTAAAGAGTCTCTGCAACCAGTTTGAGAGCATCGTGACCAACAGCACGCTCAGTTTCAAGGATATTGCTTTCGTACAGATTGCCGATGAGTTCACGCAAGCCTTCAACCTCTCAGCCCTTGGCGGCATTGACTGGAAGAATTTCTTTGACCATATAGGCGATGATATGGAAGGAGCCTTTACTACAGACAACCTGAAGGCAGACCTCGACAACCTCATCAAACGGGGTGTCGGCCTTGCAGGAGCAGGCTTCAACAGCAATGTCAATCAGTTGCTTCAAGGTACCAGCTTTGGTGGCAGGTTCGACGAAAAGATAGGCAGCGTCATCACACTTGCTGACAATGCCAAAGATATGTATGAACAGTACAAAGACCTTCCAGCCGACAAGGTCCTAACCACCTTTGCAGGTCAGGACAATATCAACGCCCTCTTTGATTTGAGCAATTACAATATGACCAGTTGGATTAGCGACTACGAGTCAGCAGCGCAAGGTCAGTACTACACGCAGAGAGTCTATATCTACAAGGTAGACCAAGGCTCAGAAACTCTCTGCAACTACATTCCTCCTACTGATGATAATTCCATCCTCTATGGCGACCATTGGTATAGAATCGACACCAAGGATCCGAACTTCTGGCCTTCGTCTCAGCAGCGTGAGGCAGCCTTGCAGAACTCGGAGAGCCATGCCGGATGGAGTCGTTCACGAGTCCAGCAGCTCAACAATTCCAACGACGGTTACAACTACACTATCTCATACTGGCAAAATGCCTATATCCTGAGCAGATCAAAGAGCGGCCAGTATGCCAAGGCCTATGCCTTTGAAATCAACGTGACAAAGTCATGGTATCATAAGGAAGAGGTCTATGAAGAAGTCTTTGACAGTTACAGTATGGACTGGAACACCTTCATGGCACAGATGCGCGTCAAGTTGAACCAGTACAACCAGAATGGCGAAGACACAGAAATTACTAACGCTACCGAACTTGACGAATATATCAAGACCCACCCAGAGGAAGAGCACGCTACATATTATATTGGTTATGACAATAAAAATTACTACCAGGCCACTGACGCCAGAAAGTTGAAAGGAGCCACAAGCGCCACTTTCACGCTGACCTGTCACGATGGCGGCGAACTGGGCAAAGGAACGACCCAATACAAGTGTTCAAGTTGTGGATCCACAGTCAGCGAGCACACCAAGCAATGCTCCATGAAGACCTCCGTCACAGGTGAAAGTAGCATCGACACCAATGAACTTGAAGCACAACTCACACAGTTGCAAAGTGAAGCAGCATCCATTCAGAGTCGTATTGACGCTTTGAATGCCGAAAATAGCGAATTGCTGAGAAAGATGGTGAACTGCACCATCATCGAGCAACAGCAATATAGAAACCAGTATAATGCCAATAAGACAAAGATAGACGAGTTGAATCTTCAGTTGCAAGAAGTCCAAAAGCAGATCAGTGATTTACAGTCTGCTATTGATGAAGCCAAAGCGTCGGAATCGACACAGACCGACGATTACACACGCATTCCACAGCTGATGCGAGCCATGCAGAATGCCTATCGAATAAACTGGACAGATGCCGGTTCATGGACAGGCTTCACCTTTATCAGGAACGGAACGATAGGTAGTGTCAAAGGCACCGTCACTTTCAAGGCAACTGTATCTATAGCCCGAAAGCCCAAGTATTTTCTGGGAATCAAGATACACAGAGCCATCGTCAGAATTGACTGGGAGCTTACCAGCAGTTGGGCAGACAGCAGTGTTGCAGAGATTCTGGAACTCAATCCAGACAATTCAGATGAGGAGAATGCACGCATTGTCAACCAGAAGATGAGCGAATTGGCACAGCAACATCCCGGTTGCGATGTCAGTGTAGAACTCAGTAAGAAGCCTGGCTCCGAGGTGGAAGACGCAGATGGCATGCACCATCTGCTATGGGCAAGCGACCGTCTGGAGATTGCCCGAGCCATCGAAGCAAAGCTGGCAAGAATATACACAGACTTAGTCATGATCAATAAGTTTCTACACTACAAGCACAGTGTCATTGACTGGGTCAAAGACCTCGCCCCCAACCTCCATGCAGACAGAGACAGAAAGTTCAGTATCGCAGAGAGGAGCCGCCGACGCTGGATGCACAATTCCGGCAGTACGCATTATGAGCGTGAGGAAGAAGATGATAATTATGATGATATTAACGAGTAACATCAGTAATACAAGAAATATGAGTAAGCTCACACATACACCATCTACGTTTCTGACCCAGTGGTACCTATGTCTGGTCATGTTTCTGTCTTTGGCAGATCATGTTCAGGCACAGGTCATCACACCGCCAGATGTACCTGCGATAGAAGCTTACATCTACGACCATAAGAAACAGCAAAGCCTGCTTCTTGCCAGAGCCACACTTGAAGAGAGCAACGCCCTTCTTCATAAGGCAAGCAAAGTGACAAACAAGGAATACAAGGAAGTCAACGACCAATTGGACAAATACACCAAGGCATTCGACATCATCGACCTGGTCTATAGCACCGTCAGTACAGGTTTCAATGTCTATCGAACCTACGACAACGTCTCAGAGAAGATTGGCAAGTACAAGCATATGCTGAGCGACTTCAACGATGCGATTGTAAAACGAGGACGTTTTGAAACAGCCGACACCCTTCTCCTGACTGTCAACACACGAGCGATTGGCAACCTTGCGGAAGAATGTCAGAATCTATACTCCTCCGTGACTGTCATAGCGGCCTATGCCACAGGAAAGGTACACTGCACTACAGCCACACTGATGCTCATGATGGACAATATCAATACCAGTCTTGACAGAATCAAGGCCATTGTCAATCAGGCATATTACCAGACGTGGAAGTTCATACAGGCACGAACCAAGCTCTGGAAACGTGAGTTATATCGTTCAAAAACAATACAAGAAGTCGCCTCGGATGCTTTCGGAAGATGGCTTGAGGCGAGCAGATTAACAGGATATTAAGAATAAAAATATGAAGACTAACTTTTTCATTGTAGCAATTGTTCTTGGAGCATCATCCCTAGTGTCTCATGCGCAGAGCATGACATACTTTCATGATGCTTCCAAGCAGGCTCAGGTTACGGTCATGGAGATGGGTGCGGGTGCTCTCACACCAGAAGTCTATTATACCGTGACTCACAACAGCTATAAGAAAGGGGCTTCCGGCACGAACAAGAACCTGTACCGCTTGGCAGCCAATGTCGCTTCCATTCCGCAGGTTGAGTATGCAGACAGCATCAAGAGCAATCTTGAAGCCAGAGCCAAGGAAGAAGCTCTAAATATGGCTGATAGAAAGATTGATGTAGCATGGCTGACAGAAGGGTCTAAGATTGAAAAACGTCTGATGACCTTCAAGAACAACATCAATGCGCTTGCGGGTAAAACCAGCAACCAGGAATTAACCTCGTGGCAGGAACTTGGTGGCATGTATGACTTTGCCATCAAAACCACAAAGAAAGCCTATATGCCCAACTCCGAAAGACAGAAGCAATACCTTGCCATCTATCAGGAGATTACGAAGATGAATGATGCCCTGTTGCTACGAATCCGCTATCTCGCCACAAAGAGTCAGACAGACAGGCTTGTCGCAGCCATGAGCCGAGCCAATCATAGGGTCAGCGAAAATGCCACGGCAGCTTATAACAGATGGAGAGATGCTTCAACACATACAGGCAGAATCAATATAAACAGATAAATAAGAGAACTATGAGCAATGACAGCACAGCAATAGATTTTGGCATCAACCTCCTCGAAGAAGAGATTGACGACGTGATATTCCGCACGAATGAGTTCCTTACAGACTCCACGATGTTAGGCGGTCAGGGGCCATTTTGGTGGATTCTCCAGATGTCCATGGCACTGGCAGGACTGTTTGCTATCATCGTGGCCGCCAATATGGCTTACAAAATGATGGTCAAGCGAGAGCCACTTGATGTCATGAAGCTTTTCAAGCCTCTTATCATCAGCATTGTTCTTTGTTGGTGGTACCCACCTGCAGATACAGGCATAGCAGGAGGCAACAGTACCTGGTGCGCTCTTGACTTCCTGAGTTATGTCCCGAACGCCATCGGTAGTTATACCCATGACCTCTATCAAGCAGAAGCAGCTCAGGTGGAGGACAGAATGGGACAAGTCCAGCAACTCATGTATGAACTTGGAGACCAGGCCAGCGACCCAATATCCACCATCAAGGCTGCGAGCAATGCCGTCAGTTCCTTGCTTACACAAAGCAGTGTTCAGGATGTCACCACCGCCGATGCTGCAGCAGAAGATGAAAAAGCCATCGTCAAGGCAGAGATGACCAGTACCACAGCAGGTTTGGTCATGATGGCAGACAAGTTCATCATGCTCATAGCCTTGATAACCTTCCGTATCGGATGGTGGGGAACCATTTATTGCCAGCAGATTCTCCTGGGTATGCTCACTATTTTCGGCCCTATCCAGTGGGCGTTCTCTTTATTACCCCGATGGGAAGGTGCATGGGCCAAATGGATTATACGCTATCTGACGGTTCATTTTTACGGAGCCATGCTCTATTTCGTGGGTTTTTATGTGCTATTGCTATTCGATATCGTGATAAACATCCAGTATAATGACCTTGCAGCCATTACTGCCAATGACGAAAGCATGATGGGCTATCTACAGAATGCCTTCTTCTCTGCTGGTTATCTGATGGCAGCCAGTGTGGTAGCCTTGAAGTGTCTTAACCTCGTCCCTGACCTTGCGGCGTGGATAATTCCGGAAGGAGACACCGCCTTCTCGACACGTCAGTTTGGTGAAGGTATCGCAACCTCGATGCGCCAATCAGCAGGTAGAGTTATCGGAGTATAGTTTCAAATCTCAAAAACAATTCAGTTATGGTAATAAAGAACCTTGAGAATAAGATAAAGCTCGTGCTTATCATCTGCAGCCTGTTCCTTGTAGGCTGCATAGTCATCAGTCTTGGTAGTATATGGACGGCAAGAGGCATGGTAGCCGATGCCGGTAAGAAGGTCTATGTCCTCGATGGCAATGTGCCTATCCTTGTCAACCGAAGCACCATGGAAGAGACGCTTGACGTAGAAGCCAAGAGTCATGTTGAAGCCTTCCACCATTATTTCTTCACTTTGGCCCCAGATGACAAGTACATCAAATACACCATGGAGAAAGCCATGTATCTCATCGACGAGACCGGTCTTGCCCAGTACAATGCCTTGAAGGAAAAAGGCTTTTACGGCAATATCATGGGTACGAGTGCTGTATTTAGCATCTTCTGCGACAGTGTTTCCTTCAACAAGGAGAAAATGAGTTTTACTTATTATGGAAGACAGCGCATTGAGCGACGTACCTCCATCCTGATGCGTGAACTCGTGACCGAAGGTTTCTTAAAACGAGTTCCGAGAACAGAGAACAATCCTCATGGATTGCTTATCGTCAACTGGCGTACCATCCTGAACAAGGATATTGACCAGCGAACCAAGTCAAGTTACTAAAACAGATGCTATATGGGAATCAAGAAAATCATAGTTGGCGAGCCTATGCCCGACGAGAATGATACAAAGTACAAGGAACGAGCAGAACGTGACCGCAAGGCAGGTGGGCAGTTTGCCCATGCCATAGGTCTTGACAGATTGGCTGCATGTATTCAACGCTTTGCCACCAACCACACGAAATTGTTTCTGTTCATCGTCTTCAGTTTCGTACTGTTCAGCATTGGACTGAACCTGTACCGAATGTCAAAAGCAGTTACTTATCGTCCACAGCCTAGCAGTGCCATACAGAGACAGGAACATGAGTTGAAGTTTAAGCGTCATCACGCTCCAAAATCAGTAAATCAACAGAGTAGAAAACAATTAGAACTTGAAGAATATGAAGCTTACAGAGAAGATTAACTTTAGGCAGCCGAAGTATATGCTTCCGGCTATCCTCTACCTCCCATTGGTATTCTGTGGCTTCTTCGTGTTACGTCTGTTCGACACAGAAAAGGTCGAAACGAGCACAGCAGAAACCACTGAGTATTATAACGATAAGCTCCCTGATGCCAATATCAAAGGAGATGGTATCGGTGACAAGTACACCAACATGCTCAATGATTTTGGTAAAATTAAGGACGAGTCTGCCGTTGAGAACATCGAAAGAGACAATGATGATATCAAGGAAAATTACGAATCACAGTATTCAGATGCAGAGGTTGCCGCTATGGATCAAAGCAGTCAACAGGCGCAGGACTCTATGGAGAGACTGAAAAGACTACAGGAACAGATGCGTCAGCAACAGGAAAAAGACAATCAGCTTAGCAACGACCGCACAGGTGGTAATACGGAAGAAGAGGAACAGACTCTTGAAAGCCTGCGTCAGGCACTTGCCGACGCAAGACTTGAAGGACAAAAGCGAACCAATACCGCTGGAGGGAAACTTGAAGAAGCCTCCCAAGCAACAGGTACAATCACTAGACGCAGATCTGAAGGAGAAACGGTTGTTGAAGGCAATGTGGTTCCTAACGAGAAGGCTGTAAACGAAATCAGCGAGGATGCCGAAGCAGAACAAGTTGTTAAGTCACAGAAGGAAACCAGCGAGTATTTCAACACCATCACTACCAACGAACCAGAACAAAAGCTAATTAAGGCTATTGTCGATGAAGACATCAAGGCTGTTGATGGAAGTCGAGTTCGCCTGAGACTCCTCGATGACATTGACATCGGTGAGAGAACCATACCTTGTGGTACCTATCTCTATTGCATCATGAGTGGCTTCAGCCAACAGCGAGTCAAGGGAACAGTCAAGAGCATACTAATCAATGATGAACTTGTCAAGGTCAATCTCGCCATCTATGATACGGACGGCATGGAAGGTCTGTATGTTCCTAAGAGTAGTTTCAAGGAAACAACGGACAACATTGCCAGTGGCGCACTCAGTCAGACCATGAATCTGAATGACGGAAGTTCATCGAACACCTTTGGACGTTGGGGTATGCAAGCGTTGCAGAACGCCTATCAGAAGACCACCAATGCCCTATCAAAGAATATCAGGAAGAACAAAGCCAAGATCAAGTATGGCACTCAGGTTTACCTGATTAACTCAAAGGAAAAGCGAAATAAAAAATAATATGGATATGAATAGCATCAGAAAAATCTGCGCATCTATGCTTTGCGCAATGGCAGTCTTCACGGCAAATGCACAGAAGACGACCGACGATATGCAGTTGCTGACAGTCAATGAGAAGGTAACAACAGTTATCACAGCCAGTGAGCCAGTTCGTTTTGTGGACATCAGCACAGATCAGGTTGCTGGAGATCAACCCATCAACAACACCATTCGTCTGAAACCGAAAGAAGGGGTTGAAGTAAACCACGATGGCGATATCCTTGCCGTTGTTACTATCGTAACCGAACGATACCGTTCACAGTATGCTTTGATATACACGTCAAGAATAGAGGAAGCCGTCACGGACAAGGGCATTGCCCTCGATGAGCGCATCCCCTATAACAATCCGGCAGTATCTATGAGTACAGAGGAGATGACACGCTATGCACGTCAGGTGTGGTCAAGCCCTGCAAAGTTCAGAAATGTCGGCACCAAGATGCACAGAATGTACATGCGTCTGAACAATATCTACGCAGTCGGCGAGTATTTCTTCATTGACTTCAGTGTGGAGAACAAAACCCATATCCAGTTCGACATTGATCAGTTGAGAGTGAAGCTATCAGACAAGAAGACTCATAAGGCAACGGTTGTACAGACGATTGAACTCACACCAGCACTCATACTGGAGCCTACCATTGGCTTCAAGTATGGCTACAGGAACGTCATCGTCCTGAAGAAGATGACCTTCCCTAACGATAAGGTGCTAACCATCGAGTTGAGTGAGAAGCAGATCAGTGGGAGAACCATCTATCTCAACATAGATTACGACGATGTCCTGACCGCTGACAGTTTCAGTAATGCAATCCTTTACGAAGAATAAGTGAAAGCTATGGCTAAGTTTGTAAAACAATTCAGGCTGGCTATCCTGTTTGTGGCTATGATGTTTATGGCCACATCAGGATATGCCCAGAGCCACTGCAACCGCATCATGGTTGGTGTGGGTGCTCTGTATGAAAGAGGTCTTGATGCTACAATTTCCTTGGAGCATGAGACTAACAACCACCATGCGTGGGAGTATTTTGCCAACGGCTACCTCAAATACGAAGATGATCCAGCAGTTGGCCACATTACAAGAGATTCCTTCTGGAAGAGTTACAACACATGGGGTGTCGGCATAGCCTACAAGCCTTGTGTGGTAAGAGGAGGTGTCAGCCAAGGTCGCAACAACTATGGTTCTCTCCGTCTGGGGGGATCCATTGGTAGCGACATGGACAAATGTGTCGGTTGGGTGAATGTTGGATATGAGCACAATTATTCGTTGAAACATGGTTGGACGCTGTACTGGCAAGTAAAAACAGACCTTTGCATAAGAGGCAAAGACCTGTTTCGTACAGGCGCAACCATTGGTGTTAAACTACCTTACAGGTCAAGATAGAAAAGAATATGAAGAGCTATAAATATATATTAGGTGCCATCTGTAGTATATCAATGTTGGTATCCTGCGACGACCACATTATAGAAGATGCTTCATGGCATTCATGGACTCCAGGCATGGTGTACAGCACCAATGGCGATGTCACTACATTTGAACAATGTATTGAGAAAGGCAATACGCCTGAAGCCGTGTTGTTTTATGTTGATAGCAGCGACAAGATCAATGGCAAAGCATACGCTGTTTCCCTGCATGACAATCATGCTGCCACATTCAGTAACCCTGACACCATTTATGTGGCTCAGGGGACCTCTGCAGATATCACCACGTTCGATGGCGAAGCCAACACAACAGCCTTGCGCTATGCAGATATAGACTCACCGATAGCCAAAATCGTCAGCCCAAGGTATTTCATTCCGAGCGTAGCAGAAATGTATATGCTCTACGCCTCACGATATTTGGTAAATCCGGTCATCGAGCAATGTAAGGGTGACATTCTTCCTGTGGACGATGAAACCTGCTGGTACTGGACAAGTACAGAGCATAGTGTAGCGCCATCTGACCGCGCTTGCCGTTTCAGTCTGTATTCTGGTCGTTTTGAAAGTGAAGACAAACATTATCCGTTACCTACACGCCCCATCATGGTGATTCGTCTTAACGAAGGAGAATAGCAATGGCAGAAGAAAGCAAAGATCTACAGTCCATCTACATGATATTTCGTACCCTTGTCTATGTCAGCCTGGGTATGGAGTTCTTTGAGTATGTCATCGAACCCGAGATGATAGACTTCTGGGGCGGTGCCCTTGTAGATATTCATGAACGAATAAAGCTCATGGATGTCTATCAGGATGGACATATCATACACAGCAAGGTGATGACATTCCTCATCATCTGCGTATGCTGCATCGGCACCAGAAACAAAAAACACCTTGAGTTCAATGCCAAGAAGATGGTGATTTATCCCATCTCATTTGGCGTGATTATGATGGTTTTCAGCGTTTGGTTCTTCTATCGCCATTGGACACCTACCTTCTTCCACCTGCATTGGAGCACTTGGATTTACATGATTCTGTCGATTATCGGTACCGTTCTCGTCCATGTTTCTTTGGATAATATCTCGAAGTACCTGAAAGAAGGACTCCTCAAAGACCGTTTCAATTTCGAGAATGAGAGCTTCGAGCAGATGGAGGACAAGATTGAGAACAAGTACAGTATCAATATCCCTATGCGCTACTATTATAAGGGTAAGTTTCGCAAGGGCTGGGTGAATATCAGCAATCCTTTCCGCGGAACGTGGGTGGTCGGTACTCCTGGTTCCGGTAAGACGTTCTCCATCATTGAACCTTTCATCAGACAGCACTCTGCAAAAGGCTTTTCTATGGTAGTTTATGATTACAAATTCCCAACACTTGCACAGAAGTTATACTATCATTACCGCATCAATAAGAAGAAAGGACTCACTCCAAAAGGTTGTGAGTTTTCCGTTATCAACTTTGTGAAAGTTGAATACAGCCGAAGAGTCAATCCCATCCAATGCAAGTACATAGGTAACCTTGCAGCAGCTAGTGAAACTGCTGAGACCTTGCTTGAATCTTTACAAAAAGGCAAGAAGGAAGGCGGTGGCGGTAGCGACCAGTTCTTTCAGACATCTGCTGTCAACTTCCTGGCAGCATGTATCTACTTCTTCTGTAACTACGAGAAGCGCCCCTACGACAAGAATGGCCACGAACTTAGCTATGATAAGACCATTGATCCCGAAACAGGACAAGTAAAGCCTACAGGTGTGGTTCGTGATGCCATGGGTAATCCCATGAAATCCGACGACTACTATTGGCTTGGCAAATACAGCGATATGCCACATATCCTGTCGTTCCTCAATGAGAGCTACGAGACCATCTTTGAGGTTTTGATGACCGATACAGAGGTTGCCCCTTTGCTCGGCCCTTTCAGAACAGCCTTTGAAAACAAGGCGATGGAACAGTTGGAAGGTATGATTGGTACGCTCCGCGTATTCACCAGCCGACTGGCAACCAAAGAATCCTACTGGATATTCAGCAAGGAAGGTGATGATTTAGACTTGAAAGTCAGCGATCCTGCTAATCCAAGCTACCTGCTTATCGCCAACGACCCAGAGATGGAAAGTATCATCGGTGCTTTGAACGCCCTGATTCTCAACCGCCTTGTTACTCGTGTGAATACAGGTCAGGGCAAGAATATCCCTGTAAGCATCATCGTCGATGAGTTGCCAACTTTGTATTTCCATAAGATAGACCGACTTATCGGAACAGCCCGAAGCAACAAGGTAAGCGTCGCACTCGGTTTTCAGGAACTACCTCAGCTAGAAGCTGACTATGGCAAGACCGGTATGCAGAAGATTATCACGACTGTGGGTAATGTAGTAAGTGGATCAGCACGCTCCAAGGAAACCTTAGAATGGCTTTCTAGCGACATTTTCGGTAAGGTTGTTCAGTTGAAGAAGGGAGTTACTATCGACCGTGACAGAACCTCCATCAACCTGAATGAAAATATGGATAGCCTTGTTCCTGGTTCTAAGATTGCCGATATGCCTACTGGCTGGATATGCGGTCAGACGGCAAGAGATTTTGTACAGACCAAGACCGGCAGAGGTGGCAGCATGGATATTCAGGAGGCAGAAGAGTTCCAGACAAGTAAGTTCTACTGTAAGACCAACTTCAATATGGACGAGATAAAGAAGGAAGAAGCCGACTATAAGAATTATCCTCTCCCTGTATTCTACCAGTTCGAATCCGAGGAAGCCAAGGAACGAATACTATACGATAACTTCCTTAAAATTAATAAGGAGGTAAAAGATATGATTATTGAGGTTCAGCAATTTAGCAAGAAGTAACAAGGCACTTAAAACTTTTTTCATAGATAAGGAAGGACGACTGTTCGTGATGAATAGCCGTCCTTTTCGTTTTTAAAGGCCATTGTTTGCTCTATTTTTATCTCAAAATCAAGATTTTTGCCTTGATGTGTAAATTATACGCAATTATATTTAGTACTCTCAAACTTTCAATATAACTTTGCTGCGTAAATTTAACGCAAGAATATGAAGATAACTCACAATGGTCAGGAGGGCTACTTTTACAAGTACGAACATGCGGCTATCACGACCGATAGTGTGGTGTTTGGATTTGATGGTAACGACCTTCATGTATTGCTCATTCGCAGAAAGAGTGATACCTATGATAATGAGTGGGCCATCCCCGGCGGTTTCCTGAATATGAATGAGACAGCCGAGGAGTGTGCCCGAAGAGAATTGGCAGAGGAAACGAATGCTGCAAACATCTTCCTCAAGCAGTTTCGTGTATTTAGTGCTGTAGAACGCGACCCTCGTGAGCGTGTGCTGACTATTGCTTTCCTTGGACTGGTTCGTAAGGCAGATCATGCGAAAGTGTTGGGCAGTTCGGATGCCAGTGAGGCCAAGTGGTTCCCATGGAAGGAGGCTCGTGAGATGAAGTTAGCGTTCGACCACAACATGATTCTGAATGAGGCATACGAGGAACTCAAGCGTCAACTCCGTTATACCGAGATGGCATTCCAGCTCCTCGATGAGAAGTTTACCTTGGCCGATATTCAGAATATCTGCGAGATCATCAATGGTGAGCAGTACGACCGCCGTAACTTCTTCAAGAAGATGAACAGTTATGACTTTATTGAGAAGACGGGCGAACAGGGCGAACCTATACACAATAAGCGTCCAGACCTCTATGCTTTCTCGCAGGAAAAATTTGATGTAGAACAGAGCGAAGGCAAGAAATTTCCATTTGATTTTTAAGAACAGTATTAAATTCTATCCGTTATGCAGCGTATATTAGGTGCTATAGTTGGCGATATCGCAGGTTCAACCTACGAGTGGCGCAATACAAAGAGTAAAGACTTTACAATGTTTCCTCCAGGCAGCCGATTTACTGACGATACAGTAATGACTCTGGCTGTCGCTAAGTGGCTGATGGATGACCCTGAGCATCATCATCACACACTTGTGTCTATCATGCAAGAACTCGGCAATAGATTCCCTAATGCCGGATATGGACGTTCGTTCCGCCATTGGCTTGCGATTGAGCACCCTTCGCCTTACAACTCATGGGGAAACGGAGCAGGTATGCGAGTGAGCCCAGTAGGCTTGTATGCTAAGACTCTTGAAGAGGCATTAAGACTGGCAAAAATTACCGCTGAGGTAACGCATAATCATCCAGAAGGCATCAAAGGAGCTCAAGCAATAGCTGCTGCGGTATGGCTGGAACGTCAGAAATGGGATGGCCCTTCATGCAAGAAAAAACCATGTACACTGGATGAAATCAAGAAGTTTACAGAATACAACTTCAACTTCTCACTCGATGAAATTCGTCCAAGCTACACCTTTGATGTTTCTTGTCAAGGTAGTGTACCCCAAGCTATTATGGCATGGCGTGAAGGTGAAACTTTTGAAGATGTTCTTCGTAACGCAATCTCCATTGGTGGCGACTCAGATACGATTGCTGCAATGGCTTGCGGCATTTCAAATCAGCCTATTCCTGAAGCATGGACTGAATGTTGCCGTGCACTTCTTCCCAAGGACTTATTGCAGATAAACGATGATTTCTTAAGATTCCTACGCACGCCATGGAAACATTCCTATAAGTTTGGAGATGGACTATTCGGCGGTGAGTATCCTATTGACAAGGAACTAGCCCGTTCAAAGAGAAAACTGAAACAGATTCTCAACTTTGGCATTACTGACTTCATTGACCTGACAGAAGAGGACGAGTTGCATCCTTATCAGCCGTATTTGCCGGAAGGTGTGAACTACTATCGTTATCCCATCAAAGACTGCTCTGCACCCAATAGCCTTCAAGAAGTCATACGTCTTTGTCGTAAGATTGCAGAAATAGAACGTAATCCAAATCGCAAACTCTACATGCATTGTTGGGGAGGTATTGGTCGAACAGGTACTATCGTTGCATGCTATAAACTCTTCAAGAAAGGCGTTGGAGATGCAACGATGGCCATCCAAAAACTACGAGAAGATTTCTTTGACTGCCCTAAGGCAAAGTATCGCAGGACACCAGAGACCAAAGCTCAGGAAGAATTTATTATACAGTTTGCCACTCTGTGTTCTTCGATGACAGAATCACTCGTTATCGCCAAACAGGATAGAATCAAGGGGAGCATGTTTGGTAGAGCTATTGGCGATGCCTTGGGATATGCGGTAGAATTTGACTCTTGGAAAGGCGTTCAACGTAAATATGGAGAACAGGGTATTACCAATTATCAACTCAACGACAAGGGAATAGCCGAAATTTCTGACGACACACAAATGACGCTCTTTACGGCCAACGGACTAATGATGGGAGATACAAGAGGCTGCATGCGTGGTATTATAGGCTATCCATCATGTTATGTAGTAGATGCTTATCGTGACTGGTTCCGCACTCAGACCGAGCCATTCAGTAGAATGAAACATGAAGCAGGTTGCACTTGGCTACTTCAAATTCCTGAGTTATGGTCACGCAGGGCTCCTGGGACAACTTGCTTAAATGCACTTCAGCAAATTATGAGTGGTGCAACAGTTCGTAACAACAGCAAGGGATGTGGAGGTGTAATGCGAGTGGCTCCTGTGGCACTATATTACTATCGTAGCGAGCATATTCCCTTTGAAGAATTGATTAAGCTCGGCGGTGCTTGTGCGGAAATCACTCATCACCATCCGCTTGGTTACATTCCTGCAGCCATGCTGGTGGGTATTATTGCGCGCATCTTACGCAACGACATCACAACGAAGCAAGACTATGAGGATGCCTGTAAAGAAACTTTAAATGATCTATATCGGGTTTATCCAGAACATAAGGAATCTGTAGCTGTTATGCAACGACTTACAAAAAGGGCGATTGAAGCAGCACATGATTCTTCTCTTGATGATGAAGCCAATATCAGAAGCATTGGCGAAGGATGGGTTGGCGAAGAAGCTTTGGCTATCGCAATCTATTGTGTATCTCGTCATTTTGGGAACTTAGAGAAAGCTATCATTGCCAGCGTGAACCATTCGGGTGATAGCGATTCCACTGGAGCCATCTGCGGAAACATCATCGGCACTATCGTTGGATATAAGGCTATTCCAAAGCGTTTCCTTGAGAATCTTGAACTCTCGGAAGTGATAATGGCCATTAGTGAAGATTTGAATAAAGGCTGTATTATATCGGAATTCATGAACGAAGTGAACGACGAACAACGTCAGTGGTATGCTCGCTATTGCGATATGGAGCCTGCAGGTGTAATAACTCACAAACAGAATCATGATGAACTATAGAATCAATAATCAAGTGCATAGTGGTGCCTTTTATCACTATCCTGACAAAAGGCTTCCCTTAAGTGCCCGAACATATATCGATGGTTGTTCTTACGAATATCAGGAAGTCGATATCGAAACAAAGCTGAGTCACTTCGGCTATTTGGCTATTCGAAATAAGCACTTTTATCGTGAGCTCAAAGACAATATCGATAAGAAGTCCAAAGACCCACAATACGGCGGTTATGAAGATACCGCAAAGCATGCCATGGCCGACTATATTTCATACCTGCGTTGTGGCGATACGTACGACTCATTATCCTTCGTATATGCCGATATGAGTTTTCGTCAACTCTATCTCCTGCTGGTGCGAGAATTGAAGTTGCGCTACTATGAATATGAGGATTTTACGGCCCATGTGAAGTGCTATGCATTCAAGGACTATAGATTTGATAATGAATCAATAGCAGAGAGATTTAAAGATGATAGGATAGGTCTTCAGGCCTATCTGACATCAGATCAGGAAACAAGAAGATTAATAAAAGAAGGAAAGTAACGATGAAAAATTATAAACAGGAAGTTGAGCGTTTCCGCAAAGCCCAGGAAAAAGATTGGGAAACTGTCAGAGAGGAACTTGTCGATGGCCATAAGTATAGTCATTGGATTTGGTATATCTTTCCTCAGCTGAAGGGTTTTGGGTATAGTTACATGTCGGAGTACTATGGTATAGATGGACGTGAAGAAGCATTGGCGTACTATGCCGATGACTATCTTCGTGATCATCTGATTGAAGCTACCTCACTTGTGCTAAATCACAAGGATAAAGATATTCGCGAGATTATGGGCTCTGATATAGATGCGTTGAAGCTAAAGAGCAGTATGACGTTATTTTGGGAAGTAACGAGGAATCCATTATTCAAGGAAGTGCTCGATTCCTTCTACGGTGGAGTAATGGATATGAAGACAAAGGGGTATCTATAAGCCTTTGCCTCGTTATTTACAAAAAAATGTCGCAGAATATGCGTTATTTTAGCGGTATCTTTGGCTGTTCGGCAAAAATTGCTTATTTTTGTCGCAGATTTTGCGACGATATTCGTCGAATAATGTAGCATAAACAAGAGAATCATGTATATACACGAAAGAGATAATTGGACAAACTTCCATTGGGATGACTCTCAGGTGTCGCTTCTACTGGAGAAGGTCTGCCGCAAGCAAGGCATGCTGTATGGCAGATTAAATTCACTGGGCTTTGACAGCAAACTCAGAGCCATGGCTGAGAACTTGACTCATGATGTAGTGTATTCTTCAGAGATTGAAGGCATTCGATTGAATGTGGACGATGTACGTTCATCAATCGCCAGAAAATTGGGTATCGAGAACGTGAAGTACACAGCTCCTTCACACTATATTGACTCAGTAGTAAGTGTTATGCTCGATGCTGTGCAGCATTACGACCAGCCACTCAGCAAAGAGAAGCTATGTGCATGGCAAGCAGCATTCTTCCCAACCGGATATAGCGAAGGTAGTCAAATAGAAATCGGACAGTACCGCAGTAACGAGGAGCACATCATTAGCGGCATGTTCGGACGTGAGAGGATTCATTACATCGCACCTTCGCCCGATCGTGTCGATGCCGAAATGCAATCTTTCTTGTCATGGTTTGATAGCGATGAGCCAATCAGCAGCGTCATACGTTCGGCCATTGCTCACTTCTGGTTTGTCAGCATCCATCCATTCGAAGATGGAAATGGACGTTTGGCCCGCATATTGTCCGACATGCAGCTGGCCCGCGGTGAGAAGAGTGAATACCGTTTCTATAATATCTCGTCACAGATCAACAAAGACAAAAATCACTACTACGACATCCTGGAGCGGACGCAGCATGGTCATGGAGATCTGACCGAGTGGCTGATATGGTATCTTCAGAAGCTTGTCGATGCCCTTGACGAAGCAGAAACTATCGTCACCACTATTCTCAACAAGAGTCTCTTCTGGCAAAAAGTTTCTGCGGTTCCTATGACCGAACGACAGACAGAGATGCTGAATCTCTTCCTCGACGGCTATGAGTCGAAGATTACATCCAAAAACTGGGCCTCGCTGGCCAAGTGCTCAAAGGACACCGCTATCCGAGACATACAGGACCTTGTGGACAAGAACATACTGAGAATAGACATACCAGGAGCAAAGCGCCCAAGTTATTCTATCGTCTACGATTCGGAAGATTTGACACAGTTCTTCACAGATATTACCATTGCCGAGGACAAAGGAATCTATTATCTCTGTGCCCAGTTCAAAGGTAAGAAGGAAGTTCGTGAACGCATCCTTGCTCTGGATGCAGAACGTTTCCAGAAAGGTGATTTGCCACTTTCAAATCTTCTTGGCAAGTATTGTTCATATCTGATGGTTGGCAAATAGCCATCAATAGCATAATCGATGAAGGGGAAGTCCGCTCATGGTGAGTAGACCTCCCCTTTATCATGTGGTACTATCATCTTCTTTTGCTTCGCCAATATAAATATCATATAGATTGGCTGCCTCTCTGAGTTTATCCTTCATGTAGCAGACTGCCTGACGTGGATAGATCACCTTGATACCCGGGCCATAGCTCATGAATACAGAATACATCTCAAAGTTGATGACAACCTCAATCTGGAAGATGCAGCTGCCGTCTTCAGCATTTTTACTGAGCAATTTCTGCGAAGGGTGAAGGGGCTTTGTCTTGATATACTGCGATTGTTCTCGATTTGCCCAGAACTTTATCCGTCGTGGTGTATGTTTGATGTTTTTACTTACCCCGATTACATCATCGAAGAAGTGCTCTGAATCAAAGTCAGGATTCTCGCGGAAGGGTATGTCGACAGGCTCGATGCTGACAATTCTGTCTAAAGCCAGATTGTAGAGCAGCAGATTGTCCTGCTTGCTTCCAAAAAGGAACCACCGGTTGCGGAACTCCTTCAGCAGATAGGGACAGAGAATGAACTCATGAGGCTGGCGTGCGGAGAACGACTGGTACATAATCCTGAGCGTCTGCTTGTGAGAGATGTAGTTGTACAAAGGATTGAGTAACTTTAAACCTTTCAAATCAGGTACACTGTCGAAGTGAATGATCGGCTTGCGATGATTCTTTGTGACCGACAACTTATCCTGCAAACGGCTCACCACATCACTCATCTCAGAGAATTGATCGAAGTCCTGCAGTTGGCGAAGCATCTCAACAGCCTCCTGCATCACCTCATAATCGTTCTGGGACAGGGGCATGTCGGTAATCGAAAAGTCGGGTTCTGCATATCGGTAGTACTTATGCTCATAGACTTCAATGGGCGCGTCATAGCCTAACTTGTCTGAGCGCATCATCTGAATATCACCTTGCACGGTACGTAAGCTGACCCCTTTGCTGATACCCTCCAGTTCATAGAGAGCATCGGAGCAGGCGTCAACGAGGTCTTCAAGTGTCCAACGGCGATATTTGTTGCGAAGACAGTTGTCTATAGTCTTATAGCGGATAAGCGCATTTTTATTTGCTGGCATGGCTATTTTGTTTGATAATCCGAGTTGTTGTTTCTTTTATGATGCAAAGATACCAAACATTTACGCAATCTATTTGCGTAGTTGTAGATAATCACATATTTTTCATGATTTTTCCGCAGTTTTTTGCAGCTACGCAGAAATATTGCGTAGTTGGTATCTACCTTTGCATCACGATTTTGAAAGAAAGGCGCATAGAAACATGGGCTAAGGCACCACACATTATTTAATTATTAAAGAACAAAACAATGGAAGTTAAGATTATCAACAATCGTCCTGTCAAGATATGGACGAACGACGTAGAGGAATCTGCGATGCGGCAGATTGAGAACCTGACTACTTTGCCATTCCTTCATCACCATCTGGCCATCATGCCCGACGTTCATGCTGGTATGGGAATGCCTATCGGCGGTGTGCTTGCGTGCGTGGATGCCGTCATACCAAATGCCGTTGGCGTGGACATCGGATGTGGCATGTGTGCAGTAAAGACAAATTGGAAAGTAGCTGATTTGCCAGCACATGTTATCCGTAAGGAAATCATGAAAGGTATCCGTGAAAGAATACCTCTTGGCATGGACCACCACGAGGAGGCACAGGATGCTAAGTACTTGCCCGAAGGTCACGACATCGACAAGTTGGAGATCGTGAAGCGCAGACAGAATTCCATTCTGCATGAGATTGGAACACTTGGAGGTGGTAATCATTTCATAGAGCTTCAGAAAGACGAGGACGATAACTTGTGGATTATGATTCACTCAGGTTCAAGAAACCTTGGTAAGCAGGTTGGTGACTATTACAACAAGATAGCGGCTGCTCTCAATAAAAGATGGCATTCGTCTGTATCACCAGATATAAACCTACCATTCCTTGCCAGAGGCTCAAAAGAGTTCGGCATGTATTGGAACGAGATGAAATACTGCATTGATTTCGCTCTTTGCAACCGCAAGCTGATGATGGAACGCATCGAAGAAGTCATTGCCAACTCTCTGAAGGGCATAGAGTTTGAGCCTATGATAAATATCGCTCATAACTATGCCGCTATGGAACACCACTTTGGCAAGGATGTGTTTGTTCACCGTAAAGGAGCCACACTTGCAAGAGAAGGAGTTGTCGGCATCATTCCCGGTTCACAAGGCACTGCATCATACATCGTGGAAGGTCTTGGCAACCCAGATTCCTTCTGTTCTTGTTCACATGGCGCAGGACGTGTACTCTCGCGCAAGGCTGCCATTAGGACGCTGAACATGGAAACCGAAGTGAGGAACTTAGAATCTAAAGGTATCATCCATGCCATTCGTTGCCAGGACGATATGCAGGAGGCTTCGGGTGCATATAAAGATATTGACACAGTAATAAACAATGAATCTGATCTTGTAAAAGTAAAGACTAAATTGCTCCCTATTGCTGTGATAAAGGGATGAAATAAAGAAAACAGCAAAATAAAGAAGATGGACTAAGTAGTCCTTACTCCAATGCATAACGAGCATAATTCTCGAAGCATACGTTTTGAGAGCTCGTGCCATCAGGTGTAGCAAACAGGATTGCGATTACCATCTTCTATATGCGGCGGTTAGCTGCACGATTGCCAGTACATTGGCTCAAGTGTATGCTTACTTCTAAAGGCTACTGTTGGTTCGAATCCAGCCCGCCGCTCAAAATGAGGTCTAAGTGAAACTTACTTCTATGGTATCAGCAAGGACTCTAGTTACACAATTACCTCATTCTCGGTCCGGTAGCTCAACTGGTAGAGCAAAGTATTTACTGAGTAGGAATTACCTTAATACGAGGTCAACCTACTCATACTACTTTAGACTTGTGTCGGCGGTTCGACTCCGCCCCGGACCCTCAAAAAAAGCCGCGATAGCTCAGTTGGTAGAGCATTAGAATGTGATGGAATTTTCATTAGGACTAACTCTCACATACTTCACAATGGGAGCTAAGGGTCGCAGGTTCGAATCCTAGTCGGATCACTTGAAGCCTTGGACAAAAGGTGACAACAAACAGACAAACCGTTCAAATTGAGATATTTGAGCGGTTTTTTGGTATATATATGGCTGGAAAGAAAGACGGAGAAAAGCCAAATAAAGCCATTTGTAATTTCCCTATTCGTACCCCCATTATAAAAAAGCCATTAGGGGGTACGAATTGTCCAACATTGGCAGTCTGCTGTCCACTTTAGGCCAGTCTGTATTTAGCTCAATTTTAAAGTATTAATCTACATTTGTAATTAAAAAAATTGAGTTTATGAAAAGTACATTTAACGTACTCTTTTTTATCAGAAGAGACAAAAAACGAAAAGATGGAACTTGCCCTATTATGTGCAGAATTACCATCGATGGTGTTGAAGCGAGATTTAACACAAAGGTCTATGTGAAAGACTCAAAGTGGAATGTAAAAGCAAATAGAATTTCAGGCAATAATACTGAAAGTCGAAGCTTGAATGCACGATTGGATGATATCAAAGCATCTTTATATCGAATTTACCATGAAGTACAACGGTTTAATGTGGCAACACCTGAAATTATAAAAAATGAATTTTTAGGGTTTGATGAAAGTGGTGAGACAATTCTTGATATCTATACAAAGCACATTCAAAATATCCATGAACTTATTGGAATATCAATAACAAAGGTGACTGTGCAAAGGTATAGAGCTGCAAGAAATCATTTAGCTGAATTTATAAAAATGAAATATCATGTATCGGATATAGCAGTTAAATCAATCAATGATATGTTTATTCGTGATTTTGAAGTATATCTATTAAGCCAAGCCAGAATGAGCAATAACACCATGTCTAAGTCTATGCAATATTTGAAAAAGATGATTAACATTGCCATCAACAATGGTTTTATAGTACAAAACCCTTTTGCGAACTATAAAATCAAATTCAAGAAAGTAGATAGAGGGTATTTAACTGAAGAGGAGCTGAATAGTCTTATTGAAAAAACAATGCCAGTTCAGCGATTAGAGCAAGTTAGAGATATATTTGTTTTTTCTTGTTTTACAGGATTAGCATATATTGATGTGAAAGAGCTTACTAAGAAACATCTCCGAACAGGTTTTGATGGCAATACCTGGATAATGACAAAAAGAAGTAAATCCAATGTAAATGTGAATGTTCCACTCATGGATATTCCAAAAAAGATTATTCAAAAATATGAAGATACAATTGTAGATGACAAAGTACTTCCTGTGCTGAGCAATCAAAAGATGAACGCTTATCTCAAAGAGATTGGTGACTTGTGTGGTATTGACAAAAACCTAACATTCCAGGAAGGAAGCCATAGTGTATTTTCTTTTTTCTTAAAAATCAATAGCTTACAAAATATCCCAGTTTGACAGGTAACGATTTAGAAACCAGCGAAAATCTGTATTCCACTTCGTTTTGCAGTAATTCAAAAGAACGCCTTTTAGCATTACAAAGATAGGCATTATAATTGGATTATAATAGGTTTTAGCCTACAAAAAGTGAATTCCATATATTTTTATTGCTCAATTACTGCTAACTTCACTAAAAATGAGTAATTTTGTACTTTAATAAGTATGAGTGTTACCATGGTTGTAAAAACAATAAAATTGACATCACTATTTGTCAATACTGAAAATTATAGATTTGAGCCTCTGTCTTCACAAAAGGAAGCGATAGACAAGATGGTAGAGGACCAAGGGGATAAATTATATTCTCTTGTAGACGATATTGTAACTAATGGTCTTAGTCCAGTCGATTTAATCATTGTAACGCCTAACGAAGATAACAACAAATATATAGTACTCGAAGGTAATAGGAGAATAACATCATTAAAATTATTAAACAATCCAACATTAATTGATGACAAGTACATTTCTTTAAGGAAAAAATTTCAGAAATTGCAAAAAGAAAATCCTAATGCTATTTCTGAATTGAAGAATATTGCTTGCGCTGTTTTTGAAAACCCAACGGAAGCTGATATTTGGATAAAACGTAAACACTCGGGAGAGCTGAATGGTATCGGTACAGTTACTTGGAATGCTCAACAAAAGCAAAGATTCGAGGAGAAGACAGAAGGAAAATCATCGATTCCATTGCAAATTATCACTTTATTGAAATCACAAGATAATGTTTCTGATACGATTAAGGATTCGTTATCCAAACTAAATATTACCAACCTGCAACGTTTGATGTCAGACCCTTATGTTAGAGAACACCTTGGTTTGGGAATTAACAATGGAACTTTAGTTTCAAAGGTTGAAGTGTCAGAAGTCGTCAAGGGGCTTATAAAAGTTGTTACGGATATTCTTAATCCAGAATTCAAAGTTTCAGAAATCTATAATAGAGAAAAAAGGAAGCAATATATTGACAATTTTGACACGAACCAAAAGCCAGACCTATCTAATGAAGCGTCTGAACAATGGAGAATTGAATTATAGTGCGAGTAACTCAGGAAAAGGTGAAGAAATAATGATATTTTGTGACGATATAGTTATTCCCAAACACAAATTATTTAATCATTCAACAAAGTGAAAATAACTCACATTCATATCGAAAGGTTTCGAGGCTTCCAAAATGAAGACTTTGAAGTAGGCTCTCAATTAACAGCAATTGCAGGACAAAACGGAACTCAAAAGTCAACATTACTGGGTATTGTAACACAAACCTTCACTCTTAAGCCTGAGGATCCAATGAGAGCGGAAAAACCTTTGTGTGGTGGTAGCTATATTTCTGCATTCAAAGATAAGTTTAGATTATCGCCCATTTTTGATAGACCTAAAGGTCATGAATGGACCATTTCTTTTGATATAGGAGTAGATGACTTTACTGTCGAAAGCATCAAACGTACTGGAGACCCTAATGTGCGATTTTGGAAGAAAGGAGCAAGGCAAGAAGGGGATGGATATATCTCCTTTCCCACAATCTTTTTAAGTTTAAAGCGGTTAGTTCCTATGGCAGAGGAGGCCAAGATTATAACTGATGACACATTATTAACTCCAGAGGAACTAAGTGAGTTTAAACAATTACACAATAAAATTCTAATAGTACAAACTCCCATTTCTTCTGCAACAACAATAACCTCAAAAAATAAGCAATCTATAGGCGTATCCACTGAATTATACGATTGGAATCAAAACTCTATGGGACAAGATAATCTGGGCAAAATTATCTTGGCATTATTTTCTTTTAAAAGATTGCATGACAAATATCCCCAACAATATAAAGGTGGAATTCTTGCCATTGATGAGATGGATGCTACAATGTATCCAGCGTCTCAAGTTGAGCTATTAAAGATTTTGCGCAAATATGCGTCTAAACTTAATTTGCAAATTTTATTTACTACTCATTCAATGTCTCTTCTTAAGGTTATGGACGATTTAGTTCAAGAAGTAAGTAAACAAGAAGAAACAGCTAAGTAGGTAAAGATTCTTTATCTAAAGAAAGTCGATGACAAGATAACAATCAAACAAAATGTAGATTTTAAAGGTATTAAATTGGATTTGAATGTTGTTGCAGAAGGAAAAAAACGTAAGAAAAACAAAATTACTGTATATACAGAGGATAATGAAAATATATTATTCGTTAAAGCTATTTTAAAGACTAAAGCATCTATATTAGATTTTGTAGATGTAACTCTGCCGTGTTCAACCTTAACTGAACTTGTAAATAAAAACATACCTGCATTTAAACACCCATATTCTATCATCATATTGGATGGAGATGTTAGGATGAATAGGGCGTATCTTAAGAAAATAAAAAATGCAGATAACATTTTAATATTGCCAGGGAACAACTCTCCTGAAAGACTGCTGGCATCCTATTTGTATAATCTCTCTGATGCAGATCCATTATGGGGCAATATAGCAAATGGATATACCAAACAATTATGTTTCCGAGACTATACTATGGAACAAATAAATGCAGGAGGTGAGTTGGGGCGTCAAGATGCAAAAAAATGGTTTAATGGTCAGTTGGAATATTGGGGACGAAATGGTAATAAGGTTTTTAATCCCTTTTTACGTTCGATTCCTATCGAAGTACAAGAGTTTAAAAGAAATTTTGAAAATATGATAAAACGGTATATTTATGACTAAACTTCCGGTGACCACAATAAAGGAGCTTAAATGCCGAAAGTATTCTTTGGGTTCTTGGTCGATATATAATCAGAATCAGACTTTCTCTTTCATTAACCGAATAAGATACTGTTTCTTTTAGAGCTTTTGCTCAGGCACACTCAGTGAAACAGTGTCTGATTATCAGTTATGATTGCTTGAATTTATATTTAAGTCCATACTCTTCAAGTTTACTGTATAGTGTAGCTCTGCTTATTCCCAACAGTTCGGCGGCGGCACTCCGGTTGCCGTTTGTCTGCTTTAACGCACGCATTATCCGCTCCTTATCCTCCGCATCATTGCGCAGGGCGAAGCTGACAGGTGAGGTCGGTTTCGTCACGGCAAGTTCAAGATGCTCTTTCGTGACCACACCTTCCTGAGCCTGCAACACGGCTCCCATGATTTTCTGCCGAAGCTCCCGCACGTTGCCCGGCCATGCGTGGGTCAGCAACGCTTTACGGGCTTCGGAACTGAAACCGCTCACATTGCACTCCAGTTCCTTGTTGGCTATCTCGCGGAAGAACTCCGCCAACGGCATGATGTCCTCCTGACAGTCACGCAAGGGCGGCACGGTTATCACGAAGTCTTGCAGACGGTAGAGTAAATCCTGCCGGAAACGCTTTTCGCTCACTGCCGCCTCCAGATCCTCGTTGGTGGCGGCGATGATGCGGACGTTGAAACTCTTGTCCGATTTGTCACCGACCGGGCGATACCGCCTCTCCTGTATGGCACGGAGCAACATCTGCTGGGTCTCCAACGCAAGGTTGCCCACCTCGTCAAGAAACAGCGTGCCTCCTTCCGCCTCATGGAAATATCCTTTCTTGGTGCTGTCCGCACCCGTGAACGCGCCTTTGACGTGTCCGAAGAAAGCCGACGGCGCAAGTTCTCTGGATAGCGAACCGCAGTCCACCGCCACGAAGGGCTTGCCAGCCCGTTTGCTCTTGTCGTGCAGATGGTGGGCGATATGCTCCTTGCCTGTGCCGTTCTCTCCGAATATCATCACGCTCATGTCGGTGACGGCTACCAACTTTATCCTGTGCATGATTTTCTGAAAGGCGGAACCTTCACGGGCGAAAACGGGCATCCGGCTGTGTCTCGACTGACGCTCTTTCTGTATGGAGCGGATAAGGGGGACGAGTTTGTCCTCTATCAGTTTCTTCGGAATATAGTCTATCGAACCGAGTTTCATGCTTTCGACTGCCGTATGCACTTCGGCGTAGTCGGTCATTATGATGAACGGCTGCATCTTTCCCTCCTTGCGCATCCAGCGCAGCAGGTCTATTCCGTTGCCATCGTTTAGGCGCAGGTCAGAAACTACTATATCATCATCCGTTGCCTGTTGCAGATGTTTCTTCGCGGTTGAGAGGTGGTAAGCCTTCACGGTACTGTATCCCTCCCGTGCCAGCAGATTGCAGACATATTCGCAATACACGATGTTATCCTCCACCACGATTATTCTTGTCTTATCCATTTTCGTATTTTCTCCTTTCCTCCTTTGCCAACTGTATAATCTCCGCTCCTTTATCCAACACGGTGGTCACGGAATTACTTAACGCCTCGTTATCGGACTTATCCTTTCCATGAAGCACACCATAAAGCACCTTCAGCGGCTGGTCGGCACGGAGTATCTCCCACGAACTGCGTAAGTGGTGTGTCAAGGCATCAAGTTCTTGCAGATCGTTTCGCATTGCCGCATCCCGTACCGCCTGCATTTCTTTCTCGGTTTCCGTTATCAGTTTTTCCAGCATGACAACTTCATTGCCGTAGGACAACAAGGCGGAAAAATCCGGTTTACCGTCCTGTGTCGCTTTAATGGCGCACTTGTCGGAAATTTCCAGCAGTTCCGATATGGAGAATGGTTTGAACAGGCATCCGGCAAAGCCTCGTTCCAAAAGTTCCTCCGCATCGCAACTGCCCGAAGCGGTTGCCACGACCACGGGGATTGTCTGTGAATTGCCAACATTGGACGATCGGAGCAGTTCCAGCAGCTCGAAGCCGTTTATGCCGGGCATATTCAAGTCCGTCAGCAACAAGTTGTATTCTTTTCGGCGTATCATTTCCATCAGTTCCGCCGCATCGGTGCAAGTGTCGCAATGTATTCCCTCCTGTGCATACATCTCTTTCAACATCAGGAGCAGCACCTCATCATTGTCGATGGCGACAACATTGAGGTTTCTCTCCTCCCGGTGGATATAAGTCTGTATCTCTTTTTCCGGTATTTCTTCGGCTTTCTGCATGGGTATTTCCACTGTGAAACGACTTCCTTTCCCTTTCTCGCTTTCCAAATGGATTTTGCCGTCAAGCATCGCCACTATGTTATGCACGATGGCAAGTCCAAGTCCGAAACCGTCTTTTGCGGCGGCGTTTGAGAGGCGTTCAAATGCCCCAAATACACGTTGCTGTTCATCTTCTGTCATGCCTGTGCCTGTATCCTCGAAAATCAGTGTCAGCACTCCGTTGGTATAATCGATAGTCAGCGACACACCGCCTTTCTCCGTGAACTTGATGGCATTTGACAGCAGATTGTTTCCAATTTGGATGATTCGCTCCTTGTCGGTCAGTACAACCGCATCGTTTCCGTTCTTTACGGTCAAGGAAAGCCCCTTGTTCATGGCGACGGGCATGAACTCCGTTTCAAGGGTATGCGTGATTGTGGAGATGCGGCAGGGCAACAGTTTGGGCTGCTCCTTGCCGTTGTCCAAGCGGAAGAAGTCCAGCAGGGTGTTAAGCATATCCCGCATACGGTCGGAAGATTGTTGTATGCTTTGAAGAAAATTCACATTGTTCTCCTTGCTGCACTCTTTCTGTAACAGCTCAGTATAACCTGTTATTGCCGTTAGTGGTGTGCGCAGTTCGTGGGTGATGGTATGTACCGCTTTCTTCCTTGATGCTATCAGTGCCTCGTTCCGTTGTACGGATTGTTCCAGTTGCCCTATCAAATCCGTTGTCTTGCGCTTGTATTGTTTGATACTCTTTGCATCACGGTGTATGATGATGTAGGAAATTAACAACAGCAGAAGGACGAATCCCATTAAACCGCCTACCTGCATAAATGACTTTCCACGCATGGCAACTATTTCGTCTTCCCGCCCTTGCAGGTCGGCTTGTACCTTATTTTCTATTTGACAGATTAGCCCCTTCAACTGCCTGTTAAGATCTGCATTGCGGGCGGCAAGACTGTCGGCTTGTTCCGACAATCGACGGCTTTGCTCTTTCTGTTCACTGACCATGCTTCTATTGGGTGAACGAAGCGTAGTTGTTGTTGTCGGCGGCTTCGTTTCCTCTTTTTTGCCGAATATGCCCAAGAACCCTTTTCGTTTCGGTTTCTTGGGCTGTTCCTGCATACTTGTCTGAACAATGAGAGGTACTTGACTGGCAATCTTCTTGTTGATGGATTGTTGTTCGTCTATTAACCGAACAATCTGAAACATCTGCCGTTCCTTATCTTCCAAAAGACTGCGCACACTGTCAATACGTCCAATTACATGAGTTTCATTGAACAGGCACAATGTGCTGTCCAATGCAATGCGTTGGGCATGGTAATTCTCCAAATCCGTTTCGTCCCAATCCAATGCAGTTTCTCCTAATAGCGAAAACTCTATCAGTTGGATATGAATACGGTTTACCTCCTTCCTGAATTCATCTATATGCCGGTTGCCAACCTCCAATGCTTCCACTTCCTGCCATTCATTATGACAAGTAAATGCAATGGCTACTACTATTAGAATTATGAAAGTGTGACTTAATGCTATTGCCTTACGTACAAATTCCATCTATTCTCTTACGAATTAAAATCGTCCTCCTCCCAACGCGTGATAAAGTTTGATTACACTTTGTATGCGTTCAAAACGAGTTTGCAGCTGTTGCACTTCCGCTTCAAGGAGAGATTGCTGGGCGGTCAATACTTCCAGATAGGTAATATTGGAATGACGCATCAGTGATTCTGTTTTCCGCACGGCATCGCATAATGTTTCCACCTGCCGAGCATTGATTTCAAGTTGCGATTTCGCAGTCTGCCATGCGGTCAAAGCATCGTTTACCTCTTTGCCTGCGTTCAACAAAGAGTGTTGGAACAGTAACTTCGCTTCTTCCTGGCGGATTTGGGCAGTCTTCAGGTTGGCGATGTTTGCGCCTCGATTGAACAAGGGCTGTGTCAGGGAACCGATGGCATTGAGCAACCATTGTCCGGGATTGGTGATTATACCGCCACCGTTATTGGTCCATCCAAGTGTTCCCGAAAGGGTGATATGGGGGTAGAATGCGGCACGTGCCGCATTGGTTGTGTAGAACGCCTGCGCCAGTTCCATTTCTGCCTGACGCACATCGGGACGGTTGGAAAGTAACTGCAAGGGGACTCCGATAGAGACGGTATCGGGGAAAGCTGCTTCGACCAGATTACTTCGTGCTATTGAGTGTGACGGCATGGCAAGTATTGCAAACAAGGCGTTTTCTGTTTCGGAGATGCTCTTGCGGATGGATAATAGGGACGATTCGAGCTGCATCACGTTCGCTTTTGCCTGCAATACACCGGCTTCGTTTGACTGTCCGGCTTTTTTCAATGCTTCGAGAGTGCGCACGGTAGTCTGCCAGTTTTCAAGGGTGCGGTGGCTTATTGCCATTTGCGCGTCGAGCATGGCAAGGGTATAGTAACTGTCGGCAATAGTGGCGACAAGCTGAGTCTGTACGGCTTGCCGGTAATCACGGCTTCCTTGCAAGGCGGCAGCGGCACCACGTTTTGCAGCTGTGAGGTTGCCGAAGATGTCCAGTTCCCAGCTTGCTGTCGCTCCTGCATTATATGTCTTTGCCGTTGCTCCATCGTGCTTGCCGGCATTACCTTCGGCATTCAGTCCGAGTGAGGGTAGATAGGAGAGTTTAGCTGTCAGCAAGGCGGAGGCTGCCGCTTCCACCCGTAGCCGTGCCACATTGAGGTCTGTGTTTCGGTCAAGTCCTGTTTCAATCAAGGACTGAAGTTTAGGGTCGGTAAACATTTCCCGCCACGACAGGGAGGCCAGAGTGGTGGTATCGGCGTCTGCCGGAAGGGTGCTATACAGATTCTCCATCGAGAGGTCGGGGCGATGATACCGGCTGTACGTGCCACAGCCGGTAAGCATCCATCCTGACAATATGATATATATTGCTGTCTTTTTCATTTAATTATGCTTAACACGTTCTTGGATATATTGGAAGACGATGAACAATGAAGGCACGAGGAACAACAGAGCCAATGTACCTACAATCATTCCGCCGATTACACCTGTGGCAAGCGAACGGCTACCGTTGGCACCCACTCCGTGAGCCAGCATCAGCGGGATAAGGCCGAACACCATAGACAACACGGTCATCAGGATGGGGCGCAGACGGACTTTTGCCGCACTGTATGCCGCTTGTGCCAGTGTCATGCCTTCCGACCGCCGCTTGCCTGCATATTCGGTAAGCAGGATGGCGGTCTTGGCAAGCAGGCCGATAATCATAATCAGACCGGTCTGCATGTAGATGTTGTTCTCCAGACCGAAGAGCCATGCGAACAGGAAACTGCCCATCAACCCGCAAGGCACTGCCAGCAGAACCGCAAAGGGAATAAACACGCTTTCGTACAAGGCACACAGAATCATATAGACCAGGACCATACAGAGCAGGAATATCAGCGTGGCATTGTTGGTTGTCTTGCTCTCCTCGCGCGAGATGCCGCCAAACTCGTAGGTGTAATTTGCCGGGAGAACCTTGCGTGCCGTCTCACTGATGGCTTCGAGCACCTGCCCCGAACTGTAACCCCGGGCCGGAGACCCATTGATGGAGATGGCATTGAACAGGTTGAAGCGGGTGAGGTCTGACGGACCGTTGGTCTTGGTCAGACGCACGAACCGGCTCAACGGTGCCATGCCGCCATCAGAGGTGCGTACATAGATATGATGAATGGACTCTGCATTCACACGGTATTCCGCCGGAGCCTGCATGGTGACGTGGTAGAGCTTGGAGAAGCGATTGAAGTCGGAAACATATTGTCCGGTATAATAGCCCGACAGGGTGGAAAGCACCTCTGCGGGCGACACTCCCGACTGCTCGCATTTGGCGGCGTCGATATCCACCCAGTATTGCGGATAGTCTGTGGCAAAGGAGGAATAGACTTCGCCTATTTCGGGCCGCTGCGACAAGGCCTCGACAAACTTGTCCGCCTCTTTCTTGAAAGCGGTAATGTCTCCGCCTGCCTTGTCCTGCAAGTAGAGCTCAAAGCCGTTCCCCATGCCATATCCGGCTATCATTGGGGGCGACATGGCAAACACCGTGGCATCAGGGATGTCGGAGGTGGCGGCATAGATTTTTCCGATGACGTCGTTGACCGACTGCCCCTCTCCCTCACGCTGTTCCCAGTCTTTGAGTGTCACGAAATACATGGCCTGCGACGGACCGGAACCGCTGAAAGAGAAGCCGGCAACCGCACCGTTGTATTCTATCTCGCCGATACTGTCGAGGCGGCTGTTGATGCGCTCCATCACCTTGACGGTCTGCGCCATTGACGTGCCGGGCTTCGTATTCATGCTCACCATGACCGTTCCGGTGTCTTCTTCGGGGATAAGGCCCGTCTTGGTGGCGTTGACCAGCAGCACCAGCAATACAAAGGACACTGCTATAGAGCTCCACATCAGCCACCGGCGGTGGAGGATGAACATCACTCCACGCACATAGCGTCGGCTCAGACGGTAGAAAACGGCATTGAACGCCTTTCGGAAACGGGCTGCAAAGTTGTCCTTTGTATTGCCGTGCTCGTCGATATAGGGCTTCAGCAACAGGGCGCAAAGTGCCGGTGAGAGGGTGAAGGCATTGATGGCCGAGATGCCCACGGCAACCGCCATCGTGATGCCGAACTGCGCATAGAAGGCTCCCGAAGTGCCGCCCATCATGGCAACGGGAAAGAACACTGCCATAAAGATGATGGTAGAGGTCAGAATGGCCGATGAAACGTCTTTCATGGCATCATCGGCCGCAAGCACCGCCGACTGGTAGCCCTCATCAAACTTCGCCTGCACCGCTTCCACCACCACGATGGCATCGTCGACCACGGTGCCGATGGCAAGCACAAGCGCAAACAGGGTGAGCAGGTTGATGGAAAAGCCTATCATGGACATCACGGCGAACGTGCCGATGATGGAAACGAAGATGGATATGGCAGGAATAAGCGTTGACTTGATGTCCTGCAAGAATACATATACCACTACGATAACCAGCAGTATCGCCTCCAGCAAGGTGCGGATGACCGAGCGGATGGAGGCATACAGAAACTTGTTGGTGTCGGTAAGCACTACGAATTCCGCTCCTTCGGGCAGGTCACGGTCCAGTTCGTGGAGCACTTCGTGAATCTCGTTGATGGTGCTCGACGCATTGGACCCTGCCTTCTGGTTTATCATCATCATGGCTGCCGGATGGCCGTTCACTTGGGAGGAGTAGTTGTAGTATTCATCGCCCAGCTCCACATCGGCAACCTCTTTCAGCCGAAGCACGTTGCCACCCGGCAAGGACTTGACTACCAGTTCGCCAAACTCATCGGCACCGGACAAGCGTCCGCGGTACTTCATTGTGTATTCGTTGGCCGTGGGGTGATTGGCACCGAAGGAGCCGGTGGCGGCTTCGATGTTCTGCCGCGCGAGTACGGCGGATATGTCGTCGGGTATGAGCCCGTATTGCGCCATACGGTCGGGCTTCAGCCAGAGGCGCATGCTGTAATTGGAGCCGAACAGTTGCGCCTTTCCCACGCCGCTGATGCGCTTCAGTCGCGGTTCGACATTGATTTTCATGTAGTTGTTCAGAAACGTCTGGTCGAAGCGGTCATCGGGCGAGTAGAGGGCAAAGGTCAGCAGCTCGGCATTCTGCTGCTTTTCGGTGGTGACACCGGTCTTGGTGGCTTCTGCCGGAAGCTGGCTCAATGCGGCGTTCACACGGTTCTGCACGTTCACGGCTGCCATGTCGGCATTGGCTCCTTGCTTGAAGTAGATGTTGATGGAGGCGTCTCCCGTGTTCGATGCCGTGGAGGTCATATAGGTCATGTCTTCCACGCCGTTGATGGCTTCTTCCAGCGGCACTATCACGGCTTTCTGCACGGTTTCGGCGTTGGCTCCGGGATAGGATGCCCATACATTGATGGTGGGCGGGGCGATGTCGGGATATTGCTCCACCGGCAGGGAGAACATGGCGATGACGCCCAACAGCACAATCACCACCGAGATAACGCCCGAGAACACCGGGCGGTCTATAAAAAATCGTAGCTTCATTTCGTTTCGTCTTTAGGGGTTATGCTCATGCCTTCTCTCACCAGTCCCACGCCTTCGGCGATGAGGGTGTCGCCGACCGAGAGACCTTCTTTTACGATAAACCGGTTGCCATCGTTCAGGCGGTCCACCGTGAGATAGGCAGCTTCCGCCCGTCCGTTTTTCAGTCGGTAGGCGATGATTTTGTCTTGCAGTTCCACGGTGGCGGTCATGGGAATGGTGATGGCATCCGTTTGGGGGTTCCGAAGGACGATGTTGCCGATGCTGCCGCTCAGCAGTTCGCGTTCGGGATTGGGGAACAGGGCTTTGATCTGCACCGCTCCGGTCGCAGGGTCCACCACACCGCTTACGGTCTCGATGCGTCCCTTCGCTTTGTACAGACTACCGTCGTTGAGTTGCAGGCTCACTTCCGGCATCTTGGCTATCAGGCTGTCAATCGAGCCGTAGCGAGTGGATAGGTGTCGCAGCATGTTTTCCGACACGGAGAAGTAGGCATACATCTCCGCATTGTCGGACACGACCGTGAAAGGCTGCTCCATGTTGGGACTGACAAGCGCACCGATGCGGTAGGGCAATGTGCCTACCACGCCGTTACTCGGACTTTTGATTTCAGTATAAGAGAGGTTGTTTCGTGCATCCGCTTCCTGCGCCTCGGCCTGTTGGAGTTCGGCAAGTGCCACAGCTAGTTGGTTTCGGGCAAGAGAAAGGTCGTATTCGGATATTACCTTCTCATCAAACAAGGCTTGCTTACCTTGCAGTTCGATTCGTGCCGTTTCCGCTTTTGCCCGTGCTGCGCTGACATTAGCCAAAGCTGTGCGTAAGGCTGCCAGATAGGGTGTTTGGTCTATCACTGCCAGTACTTGCCCTGTCGTCACCCGTGTGCCCTCCTTCACGCATAGACGCGTGATGCGGCCGGATATTTGCGGCATGATATCCACATCTTGTCGCCCGCGGATAGTGGCGGAATAAGATTCGGATATTTCCACCGGCATGGACGATACTGTTATGACCCGATAACTCGGTACCGCATCCTGCTTACCGTCCTGCTTGCATCCAGTCGACAGAAACAGCATGACGGCAAATGCGGCGAAATTAATGATAATGAATCGCTTGTTCATATTCTTTTCTTGTTCTTAATTATTCGTAATTGATTTAGCACTGATTGAATTCCATTCTTTTTTTAGAATGGAATAAACACGGGTATCTTCATATTTCGGGGTGCCGTTAGGATTGTTTATAAATGTCACAAATTCCTTGAAGCATCCTTCGCGGCGCATACCAAGGCGTTCGCATAAGCGTTTGGAGCGAATATTGTCATCTTCCACAAATCCATAGATACGCCGTGCACCCGCCTCCCGAAAAAGATAATCCAACAATCCGATAACCGCTTCACGAGCTAATCCTTTGCCCTCAAAACGTTTGTTGAAATGCCAGCCCACATTGTAAGTATCTTCATTTTCACGCAAAACGAAAACATCACCGATTATAAAGTCCTCCTTTTTCAAACTCACTGCATAGCGTTGCATATCTTTTTGGGAATACTGCATATATACGAATGCCGCCTCTTCAGAACAAAGGCGGTCGGCGGCAAAGCAATTCACACGAGGATTTGAAAGATATTCCAAAAGTCCAACAACGTCTCTCTTTTGAAAGTCTCTGATTACAAGACGTTCTGTTTCAATTTTCATACACTTTTTTTTGAGATGCAAAATTATACCCCTATAAAAGTTCTTGCAATTCAAAGAGTATCGAAGCGGATAAATTAAAGTCCGAACTATCCAAACTGACAGTTAAGACCGAAAAAAGGATAATCTTTCAAGTGCAGATCGGTTTTAACAAATACAATGTGTATTTCACCAATAGTTATTATCGTTTCGATAGTAATTTTATCCGTTTCAGCCTGTTTATCCTATCAACCAAAGGAGTAAAGCCTTATCTTTGCCGAATCAAGAGTAACTTTGCACCCGATATGACCCAAGTGAAAATGAAAATAATGAGTTGGAAGAACGGCCTGTTGCTATCTGCCGTCTCCTATGTATTCTACCTTGTCATGTGGTTTATACTCGATGACAAGACCATCGACCAATTGCCGGGAATGACAATCGCTGATTACATGGTCGATTTTCTGCTGTGTATGCTTTTTACCTACATATCCTTAGGATTCTGTTTTCTGGTCTTCAGGGTATTGCCGTTCAGGACATCCTACGTGTGGGGAATGGTCTATGCATCCTGCCTAATGGCACTGAACAATATCGTTGCGTTCGGTATGATAACCTTGTTCAATTTCCTATGGGACGAAACCGACAACGGGCTTCTCGACGAACTCCTCAACATGAAAGGCGCATACACCTTTGCCATGATATCTACCTTCCTGTCAAGCGTCTATGCCAACTCCTTCTACCTTCAGTCTTACATCAAGGCGCGCGACGAGAAACAAGCACTCGAAATGGCGCTGATGAAGGAAAAAGAGATCGCCTTGCAGTCGCAACTCAACTCGCTGAAACTGCAAATCAACCCGCACTTCATGTTCAACAACTTCAACAACCTGCTGGAACTGATTGAGGAAGATACCGAGCTTGCCGGAAAATTCCTGAGTAACCTATCGAAAGTGTACCGATACATCATCACCAATCTGGACCGCAATCTGATACCCGTTGCCGACGAAATCAAGTTTCTTGATTCATACTTGTATTTGATGAAAGTACGCCACAACGAAGGGGTCATTGCAAAAGTAAGTCCGGGCGTCAGACAATGCAAAGGTTTTCTTCCTCCGGCTGTATTGCAGCTTCTTGTAGAAAACGCAATAAAACACAACAGCTTTTCATCTGAACATCCGTTGGTTATCAACATAAAGTTGTCCGATGATTACATAACCGTCTGCAACCTGAAACGACCTTTGATGTCCCCAATCGAATCAACCGGTTTAGGACTTAAAAATATCATAGAACGATATGCTTTACTTTGTGATAAAAAGGTCAAGATAGAGAATGCCGAAAACTTCTATTCGGTAAGTCTGCCCATCATAAAAAACATCAACCCTTATGAAAATACTGATTCTTGAAGACGAACAGCGCAATGCCAAATGCCTCATAAGGCTGCTGAACGATATTGACAGAACATTTATTGTTGAAGGTCCGCTTGCCAGCATCAAAGAAACAGTCGAATTCTTTCAATCTGGCAAAACCACAGACCTCATCCTTGCTGATATCCGGCTAACTGACGGTTTGAGTTTCGAGGCTCTTAAACATGCCCAGGCAACCGTTCCCATCATATTTACCACCGCATACGATGAATATGCAGTACAGGCATTCAAGTTCAACAGTTTTGACTATCTTCTGAAACCGCTGGATCCGGATGAACTTGAAGCGGCCATTGACAAGGCAGTCAAAGCCGGAAAGAATTATACCGACGAAAACTTGCAACAGCTTTTTGACGCCTTACAGAAGAGCAAGTTCCGTTATAGGGAGCGTTTCCTGCTTCCTTATCGTGACGGATATAAGACCGTGCGAGTTTCGGACATCAACCATATCGAAACAGAAAACAAGATTGTACATCTTCGTCTCAACAATGGCACTTCCGAAGTGGTCAATGTGTCAATGGATGAACTTGAACACCAACTGAACCCGGACTATTTCTTCCGGGCAAACCGCCAATATATCATCAATGTAGAGCACGTTTTGTTCCTCGGTAATTATTTTGGAGGAAAGTTGATTGTCCGTTTGAAAGGTTATCCGAAGACGGAAATACAAGTGAGCAAGGAAAAGGCGCAGAGGCTTAAAGAATGGATTGACAGGTAGACTATTCTTGCAAAAAGAGTATCAAATATATTTAGTTTGTAAATCAAGTATCTAGATTTCTATTTATCAGTTAGAAAGCCAGATACTTGATTCTACTATATTTTCATCCCTTTCAGTTAGTTCTTATTCTTAACAGATGTCCGACAATGACATGGTCGGCAATGAAGTTACCCGTCGGACTTCGTTCACTTGCCGAACTGCGAACCAAAGGGACATCCAGCTATACCATAGAATCATCCCGTCTTTGTTGCCACTTAGCCTCCATTTCTCTTGAAAGCTCCATTATCTCCCGGCTCAGCTTCACAAGGTCGATGGTGCACTCCTCCAGCTTGTAGAGCAACGCCATCGCCTTCTTCTCCGAGAAGTGGATGCGCAGCTCCTTGACGACCTGATTGTAGTTCGTGCCTATGCCACGGAACTGGGCATGGAAATCCGACAGCTTGGTGTAGTAGTCCACCAGCGTCTTGTCCACTTTCAGCACCTTGAACTTCTGTCCGAAGAAGTGCGCCTTGAGAAAGACGGCTTTCGCGTACACGTTAGATTCCTCGTACATCGTCAGGAATCTGTTCCATTCCACATCATCGAAGCGCACCATCACGCAGTGCGTCTTCGGGTTCAACTTGGGATTTCTCCCGTACTTGCTCTTCTTTTTCATACTTCTTATTTTTTCAATTTTATGGCTTGTCCATTGTTTAATCTTTGATTAATGAACCCCGAAATTATCCGACTGCGGAGGATAATTCTGCCCACGGCGGTGAAGGTGTTTTCAGTTACTTAGAATTATTCGGGTAACTGAAAATATATCTTGCTATGTCTTTGAAGACATAACAATCCTCCGCTTGTCGGATTGTTTTCCGAGTGTAATCACTCATCTTGGGTATCGGTTAAGCCGATGAAGTGTATTCACCAGCCTAACCGACTTTCTGTAATCCCGTCAGAGCTTGCGCCACTGCTCGATGTCGTTCCGATAGGTGTCGAGGTGCAGGCGGACGAGGTTTTCAATCAGCCCCGATGCGCTCATACCCTTTCCTCCGAGGAAGCGGACAACCCTGTCCAGTTCGTCACGCACCGTCTCGCTGACAAACACGGGCTTGCGGTTGATAATCTTGGGGACTTGGAGATAGGTGGCGCGGTACTCCTCCAGCGACAGCCTGCGCTGCTTGCTGCTGACACGCTTCTGCGGCATTGCTGTTTCCCCGACCGCCTCACTTGACGGTTCATCCGCCATAGCGGTCTCCGTTTCTTCCGTGACGGTCTTGCCGGGCTGTTCCGGCTCATCCGGCTCCAGGCCGATACGCCTGTAGATGTCATTCATCGACTTGGGAGTGTAGGATTCCCTGCGTCCCATCTTTTCCACGATTTCACGAGCCTGCTGCTCTGTAATGCTTGGTTCTCTCTTCATTGTAAAAAACAAATTGATTAAGTTATTAACTGTGGTCTTGGTAAGCACCTCGACCGATTATCGGGAGCAAAGTAAGATGCTTCAGTGCAGTCTGTCAAGCACTTGGGTTCTCTTAGGCAATTTTGTATGGTTTTGCTTTATGGTGATAGAAATAACGGTGCAGACTTCACCGTTTTGCCGGATGTATATAACCGAAAGGGAAAAAGGTTTAGTTACGGGTGATTTTGAATTAAGCTCTTATTTGGGCTGTGGTGTCCTTATTAAATATAGGAATTAAGGGCTAAGGACTGGGCGGATTGGGCAATCGGTGAACCATGCCTGTGCCAACCTCTACCACCCTGTGCCACTTGCTGCCAGACCAAATTGAATCCATTGCCGGATGCCGGATTATGTATTTCTTTGCGGGAGAAGGAATGATAGCCGCCAAAGGAAAAGTCGGTATCACGGACAATGACTACCGTATCAGCGCAACATGCTACCACTTCCGGGAAACCCATTGTCAAGTAACGGATTATACATTCCTTTGCGGCATAAGAAACAGTAACAACTAAAAAAAGACAATATGGAAATCGTATCAATCGAAAGAAAGACCTTTGAGGAGCTGGTCGCCAAGTTCGACCGCTTCGTCTGCCGTATGGATGCCATCTGCCATCGGCACGGCGAAAAGAAAATGAGCGAGTGGATGGATAATCAGGACGTATGCCGGATGCTCAATATCAGCCCACGAACCTTGCAGACGCTTCGGGACAATGGGACTTTGGCATACAGCCAAATCAACCACAAGACCTATTACCGTCCCGAAGATGTGCAACGTATCGTCTCCATCGTGGAGGACAGACGGAAGGAAGCAAAGTTCAAAGGCAGGACAATCTGATAACCGAATAGAGTAATGACAATAATTCCACTAAATCCAGAGTAATATGAACGAACTGATTAACAAAGACAACGAGTGGATAATCCACTTCATGGGCAGTCTTGACCGTCTGCTGGACAACGTAGAGCATCTGACTGCCAGCTACCGCCCGACACTGAACGGGGAGCGTTTCTTCACGGACAAGGAGGTGTCGGCACGGTTGAAAGTGAGCCGCCGAACACTTCAGGATTACCGCAACGAAGGGCGGATAGCCTACATTCAGTTGGGCGGCAAAATCCTCTACCGAGAGTCCGACATCGAAAGGATGCTGACTGACAGCTACCGTACCGCCTACCGACAGACGGCTATCTGATTTTCTTGAAAGAGCGCAGTTTGCCGTCTGCCCTATGTTTGCGACAGCAATGGTACAATAAAAAAGGAACGGCTTACGGATGAAGCATCAATGTTTAGCTTCGTCTGTAAGCCGTTCCTTCTCTTTCTTCTGATTTCCCGTCAGTCGCTTGTTTCCGTTGCCGGATGCCCAAAATGCGTGTGGTTGGCAGGGGCAAGGTTTTCGGGCTGAATACGCTCAACCCCGTTGAGGAAGATTCTGCCCGAAACGGCTATGCCGCCCGACCTTGCCAATGCTGTCAGAGCCACACGCTACCTTTGCATCCGTGCATCGGGAACAGGTGGCTGACGGGAAGAACCTCGACTATACCATAGGTTGCCATTCTTACCATAGGAAACAAACAATGTAACCGGGATTCCTTTCTTGGTGGTGCAGATTTCATTTATTACGAACCGCCTGAACAAAAGGGTCTCTTTGCTACATATTCTGAAAGCGATGGCTATAATCATTTCAAAATTATACACATCATAACTGATGCCGTCAGTTTGCTTGATATACTTCATCGTATCAGTTTCGTTCAACTCTTTGTTCTTGTAAATTGCCTGTATCATCTTGCGGATATTGCAAGAGAACACCCCGAACAGGTCGGCTATCTCGAACTGGGTCATCCACACTGGGGCTGTCGGTACGGTGACCGCTCCCATTTTACTGATTGTTATTATTTCTCTGCTCATAATCCCTTTATTTTATGATGATTATATACTGTTTTCTTTCTTTTCGCCAGCCGATATTTTCTTTCTTCGCTCCATCAGTTTGTCCATGTCTTTGGAGATTTTATCATCGGTTATCCGTGCATACCCCTGAGTAGTTCTGATGTTGGAATGTCCCATCATCTTGGCGATGCTCTCAATCGGTATATCCGCTGAAATCAGGAAAGTTCCGAAGCTGTGCCGACTTTGGTGATAGCTCAGATTTTCCTCCTTGCCTATGGCAACACCCATCTCGTGGATGTCAAACCAAAGTGAATCACGGCTTGGGAGAGGAAACACGGGCTTCTCATCATCGGTTGTGTTGTACAACGACAATATCTGTTCCGCTATGGGATGTAAGGGTATGAAAGCCTCCACCTTTGTCTTCTTGCGGTTGATGCGGATATACCGTCTGCCCTCCGCATTCGTCCCGATATGATGGGGATGAAGAAGTTTGATGTCCACATACGCCAGTCCCGTCAGGGTCGAGAAGATGAAAGCCCGTCTTGCCAGTTCCATACGCTTGTCATACATCGGGGTGGAAAGTATCTTTTTGAACTCATCGCGGCTGATGTACCTGTGCCTTGCCTCCGGCTTCGGTTCATACTCCAAGTCCTCGCAGGGGTTCACACGGATAATCTCCTTATCGACTGCCAAATACAATAAACGATTAAGCCAGCACATACATTTGTTGGTTTGGGAAGAGCTGAAATTCTTGCACTTCTTCAGGAAAGCTTTATAGGACTTGCCAAAATCCTCCGTCACTTCTTCAAGAGGAATTTCCTTTTTCCCGATTGACGCTATAAAGTCCGTCAGGTATTTCTGATAATACATGGAGTGACGGTAGGAAGAAGTGGAATCTATTTCCTCGGAATGTTTCTTCAACCGCTCCCGTTCCCATTCACCCATTTGCAATAAGGTAGTCGGATGGATATTATTCAGGGAAATATGGTTCTTCAACATTTCCGCACTGACCACTCCTTGCGATTTAAGTATCTCGGTATAGGCTTCCTCAGTCAGACGCAGGTATTCCCGTAAGCGGTTGTTCTCCCTGACGGTCTTTATCTCATTCTTCCTGCCGTTCCAGTCTTCGGGGCGGCAATAGATACCTGTGCTTATGGCGGTCTGCTTGCCGTCAATGGTTATACGGCAGAGTACGGCGGTCGTACCGTCAGCCCTCACCTTGCTGCGGTTAATATATGGCAATAATGAAAATGTGCTTCGCATATTGTTGTTGGATTTATAGGGTTAGTTTGAAATCTTGTGTCGCCTCTATGAACTTGTCCATATCCTCGAAGAGTTTTTTCGGACTGACACGGGCATATACTTGAGTGGTGGAAATGTCGGAATGTCCCAGCATCCGGCTGATGGTCTCAATCGGCACACCCGCTTCGAGCGTTATCAGCGAGGCGAAACTATGCCTCGCCTGATGATAGCACAAATCATCCTTGATGCCAGCCAATGCCGCCAACGCCTTCATGTGTCTTCTAAGATTAGGCCAGCGTAGTAAAGGGAACAATGTGTCCCTGTCCTCACTGTGATACTTTTCAATCAGTGCAATCGCTTCGGGAAGCAACTTCACGCTTGCCCGATGTTCGTTCTTCTTCCTGCGGTATTTCAGCCACAACGCTCCGTTATCGTCCGTGTACAAGTTCTCATCGGTAATGGATATCACATCCGCATACGAGACCCCGGTATAACACCCGAAGAGAAACATATCCCTTGCCAGTATGTGAGATTTACGATGCGGTTCAATTTCCACATCACGGATTTTCTCGAACGATTCACGGCTCAATGCCCGTGGGGTTTTATCCGACTGCTTGGGCAGGGTGAAATGCTGGAAATGGATTTTGTCTGCATAGCCTTCCTTATAAGCCAGACGGCATATTTTTTTCAGTATGGCAAGGTGATGTCGGACAGTATCTATTGCATAACCCTTATTCTCCATAGCGAAAACCTGATAGTCATGGATGAACTGTTCCGTAAGCTGCCCAAATGCTAAATCCTTGACCTTGTACTGATGCCCAATGAACTCACCAAGTGTCAGACGCATATAATGATAAGTCGAGTAAGAAGTTTTCGCACGGTCAATACCAATACGGGCTTTGAGGTCGTCACAGACAACATCAGTCATTCGCATGAGTGTCATCTGCGTTTCCATACTTCCTTGAAAATGATTCTTCACATCGGTGGCATCGAAATCCATTTTACGGCTCACAAGGTTGTCAAAGGCGTTGTTTACCGCCAACAACAGTTTCTCAATCTTGGTGTTGGTTTCCACCGCCTCCTTGCTCTTGCCATTCAGACGGCTTTCACAGGGATTCCACAGTTCGGGAGGGCATGACAGCTTGCATCCGAACTGCGCCATCGTGCGGTTGACGGTAATGCGTCCCATGATGGGAGCCTTGCCCGACTTGTCCAGTCCGCTCTTTTTGAGGTAGAGCAGCACCTTGAATTTTTCTACTTTCATACGCTTATATTTTTAAGTGCAAATTTACTTGCCATATAAGCGTCCCTTGATGCGCAAAACACTGTGTATTAACGCAAACAAAACGGTGGGGATTTCTTTTCATCGCTTTCCGTTACCTGTTCCCGTTTCGGTAACTGCCCGGCTAACGGTTTGGTAACTGAACAACCTCAATATTCCGTTGTCGTTTGCATTTTTTCAACTTCGCAAAATACCGAAATATCGCTTATTCCTAACGGTTTACGTTTAATCTATACCTGTTCGCTGTTGCTTGCTTTGCCGTGTATATTCCATTTAGCCAGGCACACCTTTGCAACTACAGTTACACTCTTGAAAGGCATTCCAATAGAAACCGTCAGTAAAATGCTTGGTCATACCAATATCCAAACCACACAGATTTATGCTCGTATTACCAATGAGAAAATCAGTACGGATATGAAGGGGCTTTCTGCTAAATTTAATGATAGTGAGAAATTGTTTGGATAGGCTCCGACAATCTCACAAATAATGAATAAAGCAAGGAAATAATAATTGTAACCCACAAAACAGCATCGACTCTGTGTTATTAATTGGATTAATGCAGAGTTGGAGCTGTTTTTTTGGAGGGAAATTAACGGAGCAGCGCCTTGACGCAGATGGCAGCTCACTATTGTTTGAACGTTCGATAAATTTTCAAATTTACACAACTCTTTCTGCGAACCACATCGCCACTTGCGCCAAACCGCTTGTTGGCGGTTCGTTCTTTTCTGTTTCTCGCAATATTTCATATTTCTAATAAAATCGGTTCATTCAAGATTTCATAATGTTCATTAAGTATTGCTGTATTTGCGAATAATATATATTCATTTTCCTCAATTCCACAATCATCGTGATTGCCCGCTATGAAAATTTCATATTTGTAAGGCAACGTCCTAAACTATTCAATAAAATACATTACTTCATTTTCCGAACCCGCAAAAGAGACATCACCCGAAAGAATAATAACATCGGCGGATGGTAGGTTTTGCAATGAGCGGTGCTTGCTATGCGTGTCGGATAAATGTAGAATTGTCATAGCTTACCAATATCTTTCTGATAAATAATTGATTAGTTTCTTATATTTTATTTTATCTATGTTTGTAATTAAATCTTTTGGCGAAATGATTTTGTATTTTTCTTGATTTGTCAAACAACTTCGCCAAGTTGTTTCCATATCTTGTTTACTTGGTAGATATTCTTTGTTCAGCAAATCAATATTTTCTGATGGAATTATATGAGCGTGTATGTAATCATCTGCTTTTATTAATTCAGCATCTTTATTAGCAATCATTTGTTCGGTTAGCAAAGTTTGTCGCATTAATTGGTAAAACGGTTCAAAGAAGTAAATAGAACTCGTATAATCTTTGTATTTTTGTTTTAGCTGCGTTGAATTATTGATTAGATTGGTATACCTGCTTAATCGGGTTTTTCCTCTGCCCTTTTCGGTTGACTTATCTGTGTCGTCGTAAGATTCCGTATATTTCCATTCAATTGGCAACAAAATTTTTTTACCATTTTGGTGTTGAGCAAAAATCAATGCATCAACTGATGTACACATTGTTCCTCGTGTTGGTTTTTGTCCAATACATTCGTTTAAATAATCATTTTCGCTTATGGTTTCAAACGCAATATACGCAGGAAGGAATTTGTCAGTTGTGATTTCAAAAACATCCACAATATCTGAGCAAATTGTTTTTGCAATTGCTAAAACAGCTTTTCTGTCGTTTCTTAATGGAAACAAATGGTTTATGCAGGAAATTTGAGAGGACAATGTGTGTCCTGTTGGCATATTATGTTCATCAACTTCGGTTATTCCCGTTTTCCAAAATGCAATTTCATTTTTTGTGAAATAATCAATCACATCTTGCGTCATAAAATTGAGCAAATTATTTCTACTATTCAACAAGTAGTCAGACTTAGGGAAATGCGTCCCATTTATCGGAAAAAGTTTTCCACCGATATCACCATTGAAAACATTGCTATTTTTAATTAAGTATTTCGCCTTATTACTTTGTTGTATTTCGTATTTTCCTTTTTTCCGTGTCATAACTTTTCTATTCTATATTTTATTTTGTGCTTTTTCAGTAAATTTTCGATCACCTCTATTCTTTCTTCGCGAGCTTTTGTAGATTTATTATATGTGTTTACGATTAATAATATTGGCGTTTTTTCAAGAATGAAATTTTCGCTGAGTTTGGAAATGCCTAAATCATTTTTCAGATCTAACAATTGCTTGTAATAATTAACAATTTCTGTTTCGTATTCATTCATAAACTCGCTATACTTTTTCATTTGCCCAATAATTTCAGGTATTTCCTTATTTCGAGTTTCATCGTTTCTTAAACGTTTATCAGAAATCACTTTCAATTCCACGAATGACAATTTTCCATTAGAAAGTTCGATTAAATCAATTCTCAAATTTTCGGCTCCACGATTATATTGAAATTCGGAATCAATAAAATTTGGATTTTCAAGAATCAATTTTCCTTGAATTTTCTTCTCGCCAGGTTCTTCTGGATTGTCCTTCAAATAATTGATTTCAATTTGTTCTTTGATTGCTTCAATATCTTTTTTTGTCAATCGTTCTAAATCAAGCTTGGTGTAATCACTATTACTATCATTAACTCCTAAATATTTTTTGTGAATTGAAGCGACAAAGCATTTTTTGTATTTTATCTTAGCCAACGAACCTCCATAATAGTAAACATTAATATAGTTGTCTTTGCGAATATCAATGTACAATTCTTTGTCTTCGAGTAAAAGAAGCCACCATTTTGGTTGTCGTTCTTTTAGTTTTTTGAATATTTCGGCGTTTGGATTAAAAGAACCAAAAACGCCTTTATCCAAATTTGCTTTATTGCTTTTGTTTTTCATAACTTATTTCTCCAAATTTTATAGCATCGCCTTGGAATGACCGTCAACGGAGCAGCGATTTGCGATGTGATTTGCATGTTGCAAATCGCAAGTTAGTGGACAGTCCCGTAGGGCTGGACACACGCAAGGCACTGCCCCGTTAGGTGGAAAACACGCAGGGTTTTCCACCTAACGGTCTCGGCTATGGGCAGTAGCGGTTTGCGTGCGTCTTACTTTTCAAACCGAGATGATGCTCAGGCGGGCTACAAACCTACGAATTGAGCATTCACCCGCTATTGCCTATGAGCCATTGTTATCGGCTTTTATTCTTAAAGTTTAGTTCTATTCATAATCATAATAACCAAGTAATCTGATTTAACTTCATCAATCGTTAACTCATCTTTTACTGAAGTTTCATCTTTCTTTGCTAACATTATTAATGGTTTACTTGTCAAATCTTTGCTAATTTCTGTAATCAGTAACTTTGCATGTACAACTTTTGGCAACATTAAATGTACAGAAAATGGCAACATTCGATGTACATAATAAGGGTTAAAAAAAGAGTCTTCATATATTTGTAAATCACCAAAAATACAAAGCTTATGAAGACTCAAACACAATCCTTTAAAAAAAAGATTATGTGGTACGAAGTTAAAAAACTTTCATCAACAAAAGGCAATTCAGACAATAAAATCGCACAATTGTTAGGGATTGACCGACGTACAGTATCGAAGTACAAAAAAATGAGTGAATCGGAGTTTAAATCATTTATAGACAAAAAGCGTGTCTATAGCAAGCTCTTGGATCCTTACTATTTTTACGTAAAAAGATTGCTTGAGTTAGACAATAGTTTGCCTGCAGCGGTGATAGAAGATCGCCTTAAAGAAAACCATCTTGATTTGCCTATAGTCAACAGCAAAACAGTTTACAATTTTGTTAAGTATGTTCGAGAGAAAGAGCACATTTTTGCATCTTCCAAAATAAGGCAGACAGCAGCAATAGATGAAGTTCCTTACGGCAGTCAGGCGCAGATTGATTTTGGAGAGCATACAATGAGATGCTTCGGCAAAAGCATCCAAAAGGTTTGCTTTTTTGCTCTTGTTCTCTCTCGTAGTCGTTTCAAATATGTATTCTTTCAGACTCAACCATTTACCGGGAAAACAGCTGTGGAATCACATGAACGAGCCTTTGAATATATAGAAGGTATCCCAAAGATGCTACTTTATGATCAAGACTCTGTCTATTTAAAAAGCGAGAATCTGGGAGATTATATTTTAGCTGATGATTTTCATCAATATAGGAATGAACGTAATATCAATGTTTCATTCTGCCGTAAGGCAAACCCTCAGACCAAGGGTAAAATAGAAAACGTTATCGGTTACATCAAACACAACTTTCTTCGTGCTCGCACATTTTATGATATTGACCGACTTAATGAAGAAGCACTTGCCTGGCTCAAACGTACAGCCAATGGAACACCTCATTCCACAACAAAGAAGCTTCCCGGTGATGAGTGGATTATAGAGAAAGATTATCTTAAAGTGTTTAATCCAACATCCATCATATTAAAAGAAAAACTACCCGAGTACACAGTCAGAAAAGATAATACAGTGAGCTACCGTGGATGCTTTTACAGAGTCCCTTACGGCACCTATAATGGCAAAGGAACAACTGTGTTTTTATCAACAAAAGAAGAGACGATCTCCTTATATAATCATCAGAGCAATCTAATTGCTGAACACAATATAAGCAAAGAGAAAGGCAAAATAATAGGTGGAACCTCTTACATGCGAGACCGTACTTCGGAGCTTAATGCTCTTAAGGAGAATGCTTTATGGCTACGCCCAAACTGCGATGTTTTTGCAGACTATATAGAAGTAATACATAAAAATAAATCCAGATACTTTAGAGATAATCTCAAGATAATTAGGGAGGTCATTGGGGAATATAATGAGGAACTGGTTGGCAGTGCACTTAACTACTGTATTGAACATCAGCTCTACAATGCCTTCAATCTTAAAGAAGCTGCGGAGTACTATCGAAAGCTCAGTAGCATACGAAAAGAATCTAATATTAATATAGCTCCGTTACGAAAGGATGTTCATATGAATCACTTTAAAAGTAGCACATACATCCTCGACACAAGCAACATCAATCAATATAATAAGATACTAGATCAGCTATGAAACAGATAGAAAATTTAAAACAATATGCAGGAGGGCTTCGTTTGAGCCATTTGAAAGAAAATGTGCAACCATTGCTTCATCAGGCTAGTATTGACACACCGAGCTATGGTTCTTTCCTGGAAAAGATTCTTTTACAAGAGATTGAATATAGACAGCATAAAGACTATCAACGCAGAATTAAATTAGCACGTCTTCCACGTGTTCATGACTTAGGGAATTATGACTACAAAGCTTCAAGTAGTATCGGAATAAAAGAAATGAAACAGCTCAGAGAACTAATGTGGGTTGATCAGATGTATAACTTAGTACTTATGGGTCCTAGTGGAACAGGCAAAACCTATATAGCTGCGGGATTAGTAAATGATGCTATTAAAAAAGGATACAGAGCCTACTTTACTACTATGGAAGACCTTATAGGGGTATTAAAGCGTAAAGAAATCATCTCTTCAGCAATGAACATTTATAAACGTTATACTAAAGCTCATCTTATTGCCATAGACGATATTATGATGTTCCCGGTACAAAAAAATGAGGCGGTTGCTTTATTTAATTTAATAAACCATTTGCATGAGCAATGCTCCATAATAATAACAACCAATAAATCCCCAAGTCAATGGGCTGAAACCCTAAATGACGAGGTATTGGCTACTGCAATCCTGGATCGATTATTATATCACTGTGAGGTTATTAAGTTTGAAGGAAGTGGTTATAGAATGGATAACAGACAAACTTTCTTAGATAAGGAAGAGGATATAAAAACAACACAAAGAGATAGTTAATATAATGTTAAACCTGTACATCCCATATTGCCAAAAGTTGTACACTCAACATTGCCATTTTTTGTACATTGTAAGTTTGCTAATTACACTAATTTCACAAGCCAATTTATATTTTATGTTATTTACTTTAGCAAAGTCATGACTATCATCACTGTAATTACCAATTTTTGCACCATAACTTGTCCAAGAAGCGTATTCATCACTGAAAAAACCGACTTTTTGTAAATTCCCATTTTCAATCTTGTACAAATAAAAATTTGGAACGCTTGCATATTTTTCTTTGGTTGATAATAATAAAGAGGCTAATAAATAACGGTTATCTTTATCTGCTGTTCTGTACGAATATTCTCCCACATCATTACAATAATCAAATGTGTATCTTGTCCCAAAAGTAAAACCAGAAAGATTATATGATACTTTCCCAATATTTCCTGATGTGTTATTTTTAAATGCTTTATATCCTAATGCTTTTATTCTTTCTTCTTCTTTCTTTTGGGCTTCTTCTTTTTGGGCAATAACTATTGCTAAGTTATTTGCTTCCGAGATTTCTTTTGATTTTGGGAAAATTCTTTTTAACGCTTCAATTTGTTCTTTTGCATTTTCTAATTCATTATCAGAGATTGATTTCTTTATATTATGCAATCTGTCAGATGCAGAATATTTTAGAATAGTTATTGAATCTGTCAATATATCTAATCTTGATTTTAAAGAATCATTCGTTGATGTTAATATATTGTATTTTTTTCAAGGTTCGAATAGTCACTTTTTAACTTATTATTATCACAAGAAACAATTGCTATTGCAATTGTGATAAATGATAGAATTCTTAGTGTTTTCATTGATTAGTATTTATCTGATTATTTTAATAGTTTAGTTTTTTGACTATTAAATTCTGCTTCTGTCAGAATACCATCGTCAAATAATTTTTTCAGTTTTTGAATCTCATCTGCAATAGATAAGTTATTTGTTGTGGTCTCAATATTTTCTTCCGGAGTAAGAGATGATAATGTTTTTGAGGTTTCAGACAATATTCGTTCAATATTTTTCCTGTTTTTTCCCATATCAAAAGCTCCTCCAAACATTACACCTGTTTTAGGACTTGATGTAATTTGAACTTTTGTTTTTGTTGCAGAAAGTTCTGTTAATTGAATTGGAATATTCTCGCCCCAACTCCATAATGTTACTCCTGCTTTAACCATTATTCGCCCTGAAAGTTTATCTGCATTATCTATTTTCATTCCATCTATCTTTGAAATAGATTCACAAATAGTATCAAAAACGAGGTCTTTTTTGAATGGAAATTCACTTTCTCCATTGTGGTCTAAAATTGCCATAATTGTTTGATTTAATTTTATATATTTCTATGAAAGGCGTTACTCATAATTGCCGATAACGTTTTGCGTATATGACTTGTGGAGGTTTTCGAAGCACTTTCTTGTCGGCTTGCACCAAGCTTACTTAAAAGCACAAAGCTTGAATTTACCACTTTCCCCGCCATAAGTTATATACGCTGTTAGCTGTGGTTTTTATCAATCCTGACTTACAACTTCAATTACATTTCCACTAAAATCAACTTTTGCAGTTACGGTATTTATTACCTTACCACCGAAAGCATTCGCACCCCTGAATTTAGTAATTACAAAAATATGGTCTCCATCGTCTCTAAATCTTGTTTCAATATGTTCGTAACTACTTGGGTCATTCATACTTTTCTTTATAAGGTCAGTCAAACCACGATGTGAGCCATCCCAAGAACTAAACTGGCTCTCAACTTTAATTTGTCTTTCAGTTTTTGGTGTTCCGTCTGCATTTGTTTTACTACTGTCATCATCACCACTTCCAAAAGCAATGAAAATAAAAAAAATTACTGCTATTGCAGAAAGAAAATGAGTTGTCATTTTTTTTGTCTTCATACAAACTTGATTTTTATTGATTTAAAATTGTTTACTAATAGAAATGGGATTAGTGTCGCAAATACAAGTAACACTAAGTCCACTATGTCAAATGTCCCTGGAACTATTCCTATAAATTGACCTATTTCCGAAAATAGTCCAATTGTCGGTGCTAAAAATAGCCAAAAAGCCGATTGTCGATTTATATTGAAATTCCACAATGACAATAGAACATAGTTAAATGAAAAGAGCCATAAAGCATCAGGCAAGCTGAATTTTATCCAACTTGGAATTGTCAAGTTTTGTAGATGTTGGTTTGAACGTAAAAAATCAACCGTGTCTGAAAGTCCAATTTTGTTAAACCATCCGAACATTATTAAGGTGTCAGTTCTGTAAGTCAGGTAAATAAGTCCACCTGCAATGACTGGCAATATTCCTATTATCATTTTCCTTGTCATTCTGTTTCTCGTGTCGTTTTTTTTTAAATCACAGCTAACGGGGCAGCGATTTGCGATGTGATTTGCATGTTGCAAATCGCAAGTTAGTGGACAGTCCCGCAGGGCTGGACACACGCAAGGCGCTGCTCCGTTAGGTGGAAAGCCCGCAGGGATTTCCACCTAACGGTCTCGGCTATGCGTAGTGCGGGATTTCAAGGCACTTCACTGTCCGCCTACCGAAAAGTTTATTTACTGTAATTACTTTCATATCAGCACTTTCACCCGCATTACGTATAGCCAATGTTGGGCAATCGTTATTTATTTTCCCATTTATAAATCATTCCTAAACCACCTTTTTGATTAGCTTGTGGTAAATGTTCGATAAAGTCATTTTTTAACAATACTGCCGTGGTCGCCTTATTTTCTATACTATTCACTTTTGCATAAATCACACGAATTGAATTAGTTGAGCAATAGTCAAGTACGGCTGAAATCGCTTCGGTCATAAACCCTTTATTCCTAAACTCCTTTAATAGTGCATAATCAATTTCCCAACCATTTTCTTTGTCTATGTAATTCAATAATTCAGGACTATTTCTAAGCTCTCCCATAGAAGAGTAACTTGCATCAAAATAGTAACTATCATAGCTCATTAGTCTTACAAAACCAATGAATTCTCTTTCTTCCGTTTCTGTTATTGTCCAAAATAATGCAGTTCCATTTTCATATTCCTTTCTTTTTGTTGCTATAACATCAGAAATCTCTAAATCATTGTTTACAGTTGGACCGCCAAATAAGTCCATTGTTTCTTTATCAGCAAATAGTTCGGAATAACCAAAAACGTCTTTTGCTTTTATTTCTCGTAGAGTCAAATTGTCGGTTACAAGCTTTTGCATTGCTAAATATTTAAGGAACGAAACAGATAAGAATTCTGCAAATTTCGGTTTATGCTTTCCGTTTCAGGTGTTAAAACTCGGAGTTTGCCGTTATTTAGAAAATCATTGTAGTAGACGATGGCTTTGTTCTTTTTACAAAACGAGACAGCACTCTCATTGCAACACAATTCAATTGGTTTAAAAGCACTATCTGTCTTATACATATAACCTGTGCCATTTGGATTCTTTTGAGAGCAATCTCCAACTGCCACATCATAGCCTGGCATCAGGATTCCGGGCATTCCGAATGTTTGGCGTTCTCTTTTTTCATCCAATATTTTTTTATATCTAAACTTCCTTCCCAAACCTTTAAAATCTGTATGCCAATTTTCACAAGATTTATTTTTTAATGAAACTTCTGTGTCAACTACTGCAAAAAACATAGAAGGTGGTATTTGTAGTAATTCAACACCATTTTTAATATGCTCCATTAAAGGAAACAATTTCTGACCCGAGTAGATTTTTTTGCCTTCTTCCGACATAATTGCCGTTGAATGTTCAATCTCATCTTCATCATTTATGATTGAAAACATTCGACCAAAGAAAGGCTTTAAATCTTCAGGGACTACCAATTCAGAATAGAATTTTAAAGGTGGTTTATCCATTGATTGGATTTCTTTACTGTCAAAATCAACGGAAGGATTATTGAAATTTTTCAATGCAATTACTCCATCAATTTTAACCAAAGCCACAGTATTTTCTATTGTGGTTTCAGTGCCTTTTACTTCACAATGAACACTTTTAGTTTCGTTTTGTGATTTTCCAAATAATTTGTCAAACATATGCTATCTGTTTTTTAATGTTGCCCAACGTCTTATTTACGCAACTACTCTTCAACTTTCGCCAACCAATTTATTCACTAGCCAGAAATTCGTCTATATATGGCTTGTTATTAGCCTTATACTATCTTAAAGTAAGAAGTATTCATTTGTTTACAAATATAATACTTTTAAATTAGCAAAGAAATATTTAAGAGTGTTTTCATTTCTATATTGCGCTTAGCTTCGATTATTTATTTCTGGAGAGCTTAATCATACCATGAAAATAATTTGTTTTTATCTATTCTAAAACCGAAAATGGGTCAGCGATTTTTCCCCAGAAAAGATAATACAAGAGATGCTAAGCTATTTTGGTTTCTCTATTGATTTAAATCAATATATCTATACACGAGGTGCAAGGTGCAAGTGTATATATATATTATACCTTGCACCTTGCACCTCGTGTATGTATTTGATTTACAGTATAGTTGTAAATACAAAAATATTTACTAACTTTGAACCCGAGTTATGTGCAGACAAAAGGTGGACAGCACATACCAAAATACATGCTTTTTGAAATTTCCCAAATCGTACACCATAAACATTTTAGGGTGAGTAAGCGATTAAGTTTGAATGGTTTAAATATGATGGTTCGAATCCTGCTCGCGGTACAATTGTATAGGTCTAAGACTGACATACTCCATCGCTCCACCCTATGAGGCAGAATTTTCGCGACCCTGCCGCCGCCAGTCAATTACCTTACAAAAATAAATATAGGCCAAACGAGACATACTTCATGATGGATTGTAGTTCTCTTGTTTCGTAATTGCCTATTATCAGTATTAACAGGTCAAAGAGTGGCATACTTCTTAGCTCACCAGAGCAACAGTTTGCTAAATTGTCTTGCCACTCCATTACCTTTAAAATTAAAAACGATGAATAAACTAATTCTCAATGCAGTAGCTCTCAGATATAGAGCTCTGTACCTTGGAATCAATCGTGAGGACATCAACATGACCTCAGAGGTTTCAGCACCAGTCATTGCTTTTGTTGCAAGACTGAAGGAAAATGGCTTCTCCGTAAGCGAGGAGTTATTACATGCTCTTTGCGCAGTTTCGGCAAATGACTTGTCTGACATTACAGACCCCATTAACGATATTATGGGTGTAAGCCTTAACTGGGCATCACTTGTAAAGGGATGGAATGTGCCTACCGGAGAATCACATATCGATCATCTCGTTACGCTGTTTGCTAACCTCCTTGGTGGTGAGAAAGCTGGTATAAAGGGCGAGAAGCTCGCATGCGGCTGTTTCATTCCAGAAGGAATCTTTCCATTGGAGCGATACAATGGCTGTCCCTTCTGCGGCAAACCCTTCAAAACTGCCAACTATGTATTCAAAGGACAAGGTAGCAAACTGAAAGAACTCCGTCTGTTTACCGATAAGGAGATGAAAAATGTGTTCGAGTCACTTCTTTCATCGGCTACACCTCTCGACGGCACCCAAAAGGACTCCTTGCAAAAACTGCTAACCATCTATCCCATTCCTGAGAATATTCAGATTGGCATGAAAGAAACTGCCATGTTTGTAGTGAAGTCGCTTATTGATGGAGGCAAAGCTATAGAGTCAGGTGCATTGATGAAGACTCCTGCAGATATTCTTCGCTATCTGTGGTTTGAGAAGACGGGCAACGTGCAGATTATCGAGCCTAAAACGCTTGTAGCGCATGCTCGCAAACTCTACTTCCACATGTGGGGACCACTCGACCGTGGTGTTGAAGCATCTGCAGAAATGAAGAAGAAGCTGCAGCTGAAGTACAACCGCCAGATGTGTCGTATTGTAGCTGAATGGCTGAATGGCGTGAAGCTGTCGGCAGAGCATGCAGCAGAGAATATGAACCCTAAACGCGGTATGTGGGTACGCATGATTCGTGCGCTTCGTCTTGGCGAATACGCTCGTAAACCTGGTTTTGAACGCCTCGCAAAACTGCTTGATGTATTCTATCATCAGAATTACACCACATGGCAAGGTCAGGTGGACGAAGCACGTATCAACAATGAGGCAGATGCCGTGCTAGGTATGCTCAAACAACGCCCCGGCATGTTTGCCCGCTGCCTGTTTGCCACCATGCTTCGTTTCGAAAAGGATAAAACATTGGCAGCCTTCGACGAGGTTGCAGACAAGCTGCCGGCACGTCTGTTACTCTCTTTAGGCAATGCAGCCGATCTCTATTTCGACATCAAGCAGACACGTATAGCTCGTCCTATTACCGGAGGCACGAAGGAGGTCCCTGTCAACAAACTTCTCAATCTCTATAGCGAGGACGACCGCAAGGAGATGGCTGCGGCTGTAAACGAGTTGTACAAAGCATCCATGAAGAGACGTTATGCGGCTGTGAAGACAGCGAGCAAAACTATCTACATCGACCCTATGCTCTACCATATACCTGTCAGTGTTGGCGATAGAGCAACGACCATTCAGGACACCTCTTGTGCGTTGATGGGAACCCGTTTCGCTGTTGAAGGTGATGCTGTCCGTTTGTTCCTCCAATGGGGCAAAGGCTTGCACGCCCAGCACCTCGATATGGATTTGAGCTGTCGCATTGCCCTTGGGGATGGTAAGGTAGATGAATGCGCTTACTACCATTTGAAGGCTGTTGGGGCAAAACACTCAGGTGATATCCGTTCTATTCCAGAGATGGTGGGTACTGCCGAGTACATCGAGTTGTCCATGCCTGAACTGATTCAGGCAGGAGCCAGCTATGTGACTTTCACCTGCAACGCTTACTCATGGGGAGAATTATCTCCAAATCTTGTTGTCGGCTGGATGGATTCGACCCATCCGATGAAGATTTCCGAGAAAGATGGAGTTGCCTACGATCCGTCATGCGTTCAGCATATGGTTCGCATCAACGAGAGCAACCTTGCCAAGGGACTGGTCTTCGGCATTTTCGATATAGAGAAGCGAGAGATTGTATGGCTCGAAATGCCATTCACCAATCAGACTCTGAAGGGTTGCGATAGCACTGCTGTAGAGGCATTACTCAAACGACTTGAGAACAAGCTCTCTGTCGGCGAACTCCTCTCCCTTAAAGCATCAGCTCAAGGTCTCGCCTCCGTCGAATCAACTGACGAAGCTGATGAGAGTTACACTTACGAATGGGCACTCAATCCTGCAGTAGTAGCAAATTTGTTACTTGGCTAATAAGATATTACCGTACTGACAAATAAAGGATGGCATCAGCTTTTACAGCTTTGCCATCCTTTATTTGTTTCTTCTATGGTTAACCAACCATGACAGTATGAACCATAAGTCCTTTCCTCTTGGCATAGTCAATCATTTGAAATGTACCTCTTGATTTGCCATCCCAGAATGCGATTAGCCCTTCAGCATTGTCGGCCATTTCCTTATTGCGGATAATACCTGCAGATCTTCCATGCTTCTGCCAGTCAGGCAGATGACTTAAAATTTTCAGTCCTCGTTCTTGTGCATATCTTTCACCAAGTGAGTCAGCTCCTTTTGCACCACCACTAACGACCGCCATTACTCCACCTGTGAAGTTGGAGAAAATAACGTCGCAAGTCCTTTTCAATAACTCATAGTCGTTGAAAGTCCTGCTTCCTGCGATAATTACTCTGTTCATTCGTTCATTCTATTATTTGTGGTGTTCATACAACCAAGCCTTATCTCCCTCATTGAGAGAATCCCACCAGGTTCCACGAGAACGTGGCTTCCTTCGACGCTTGTCCTTCTTGCGAGTCCTGCCTTTTCGCTCACTTGCTATGATGAGCAGGCAGAAAATGATAAAACCAATTAGTAACATACTTATATTCTTTTGTTTCTGACGTTATAGTGTATCAAAGTCTTGATGTAGATAGCATTTGCTGCATCACGAAGTTAAGGATAACCATCGGATCAAAGAACTTCCCTTTGGCATCGCCCATCCTACAAGCCAAATGAAGGTGTGCTCCAGTCGTTCGCTTTCCGCTGTTACCACTAATGGCTATCACCTGACCGGCAGCTACGTATTGTCCTCGTTTAACCTTAATCTTTGATAAATGCAGATAAGAGCACACGCAAGCATCGTGGCTGACAGTCACGTAATATCCACCATTTGTAGAATAACCTGAAGCAACCACTTTGCCCGGCAGCATGGAATACACCGCTTCATACCTCGCACTGAGGTCTATGCCGTTGTGCATTCTGACCTTCTTCCTGTTCAAGGGGTCTCTCCTCATACCAAATGGAGAGTTTACTTTCAGGGACTTCAAAGGCAAAGCTACCATAGGCATCTTCGATGTAAGGCTATCAGCCGAAACATCTGCAATTTGCCCCTCGTCTGCATATTCATCGTCATCATCATACGCTAACGAGTCGGGAGTACTTATTCTGCGAATTTCAATCGTCTTATTCCCTCCTATCGTGTTGAAGTGAGAACTCGACTGAGCCTGTAGACGTGTAGAAAAAACAAGCATGTTCAGCATCGCTAAAACACCAATTTCAAAGATACACTTCTTTCTATACACAAAGGTAACCATAATCTCCCAAATATCATAATATTGCGTACTAAAAATGTGCAACAACACGCAGTCGTTGACATAACTCAAACATACATTCTTATATCAATATATTGAGTTGTTATACTTTTTGTCTGATCATATAATCTCATGGCTACCTTCGCAACTTTGGCCGTATAGCCTGGATCTTCTGCATAACCTATCCTCCTCAAAAACTTCAGGTAATTGCCACCTTTGTACCGGTACTGTATGAACTTCTTATAGGCAATTACGCTATCCTCCCATCGGGCAAAATGATAATAGTCATGCCGTCTGGAATCATACAATCCAAACAGATTATTATATTCCAGACATGCCCTGCTTTTGAAATGCCCTGTTTCAAGAACTGCCTGTGCGAGAACAAACAATAGATTAGACAAACCTTCCTCTTCTGCTACCTTGGCAACATTCTCTAGGGTCAGAGCATGTTGTTCTCCTGTATAATAACTGAGTACTCGGCCGTTATTCAGTCTGGTTGTCTTATCAGTAGCTTTGCCAATCATTCCTTCAAACTTCTTGATATACATTTCAAGTTCCTCGATGGTAAGCATGGAGAAATCCGAGGAGTTTACCTCGTCTGCTTTGACACTATCGCCCAAGATACTGTCTTGGACTGTGATATCTTTCTTTTCCTTGCCTACGGAATGAAAGTATTCCGGGTTCTCTTGTGCCTGAGCCTCAGCTACAAACATCAGCGAGATAGTCATGAGTGTAACGTATTTGATGATCATAGTGCAAAGTTACGCCCAAGCATTCTGCTGCAATAACACCTTTGTATATAACGCAAGATATTGCGTGTAATTTATCTCGTTGGTACAGTTCATATACACCAATCGAACCAACATTACTATTTTGATATAAAAATCATATGTTTGCGTGAGATAATTCTTTTCTGCTGCTAATAAGGAGTACTTTTGACTTAAAAATCAAAGGCTAAAAGCTATGCAAGAAAAGAAATTCCACAGAGAGGAATACCCTCTAGACATCCTGTCCGAATACGGACTTACAGAAGAAATGGTCTATGACCTTCCTGACTTCGTTCATGCAACGCTGGAGATGGGAGGCAAGTCACCATTGTTGCCCATCGTTGTGGAGCAACCCTTCGGTCGCACCCATGCCTTTGCCAAGTTCAAACTGGTAGAGACGGAAGAAGGACTCGATGTTCTGTTCTCTCCCAAGCTCACGTCTGCCAATCTGAGCCAGTTCACCGAGAGAGAGCAGATGCTTCTGAAGGAAGGTAAGGTCATCGTAGCCAACATCGAAGACTCCTATGTCACGGATGAAGGAGTCGAGGAAACACAAACCATCAAGGCTTTTGTGCAGTTGGACAAAGACACCTTAGGTGTTGTCTATTGCCCCACGCCTCTCATTGGCAGGAACCTCAATGCCATTTCCAACGAGTACGACCTGACAGGAGAACAGCTCAAAAGCTTCTGGAATGGCGATCTTGTAACCATTCAGGAAGAGAATGAGTATGGCGAAAACGAAGACGTGACCATTGGTGTAGACCTCTTCGATGACAAAGGCATAGTCATCGTGCTGGGCAATTCCGACAACTACCAGCGCACTGTCCGTCATCCTATGCCTATGTACAACTTTGGCAATGATGGCTGTTGGCTTAACAAAGACGGTCAGCTACGCTATGTTCCTGAAGATGAGTTCACCAAAGATATTCAAGCCGAACTTGACAGAATCGCCAACAAAACTTTATCGCTCAGCAACCATGGTGAGCATCCACTTGAATCCGAATCAAACGAACTCAACAACTCACAGGACGATAATCATCAGATTACCCGATAATATCAGTAATATCAAAACATCAGTAACAATCATGGCAAAGAATTATCCCAACTATGACGACCTCGTACAGATGTACCAGGACGGCGACATCACAGCTGTTGACTTTGTAACTCAGCAGTCCGATGAGATTACAGCAGAATACGAGACTTTCTGCAAGGACGAAGATCTTGACAGAAACAGCACTAACTCAGCGATGGCTTTCATGGATTACAGAGCAGACCTCTTTGAAGAAAGCCTCAGCAACTAATCATCAAATCCCAGAAATATGAGCATCCGTTCAGAAGCCATGCCCTACAGAGCTGGAGTATCAGGCATACTCCAGGATTTACTCCGTAGAAACGGCATGCAAGCACAGATAGCCTTGGAGGACGACAGGTTTGCCCTGTACGTCCAAGGTCATGACAGCCCCATGCTAAGGTATGACATCTCCGAACAGCAGATGCGTGCCTTGGCAGATGGTGGCACCAATTACTCCAATAAGAAAGCCTATCAGACATTCAACAGTATTGTCAGCAAGGACTTCGACCTGCCATCTTCTTTTGTGGCTGCAAGGAACGTGAACAGCCGTGTTGCCATGGGGCTGCATGGCTACAGGGAAAGAACTGAAGGCTATGGTCGTGACATGGGCTTATATGGAAGACCCCATGCTTTCGGTCCCGGTTTCCTCGGTTGGTCACCCCATCAGCAGGAAGGTTTCCATCTTCGACGTGTCGGAAGTGTCGCCATGATGGGAGGTGCGCCAATAGTGATGGAGCACTATGATGGGCGCCTACGCCCAGGCGAATTGAAGAGCGGCAGTTACGGCTACTATTGGAAAGGCGACCAGCAACCGGCACCTGCCCAAGCCGTTGACCCCATGGAACAACTAAAGGTCTCCTTTCCTCCCATTGAGACCAAACCACGCTCTACAGAGCCAGCCATTCCTTACAAGGATGCCATCGTATCTGTGGGCTTCTCCAACGAAAAATGGCAGACAGTCCTCTCCAGTCATGGTATCATTATCAATGACCAGGAAAAGACGATGACTATTCAGAGTGCGGCCACTCAGCACGACATCAAGGTCAACCTGACAGATGAACAGTATGCTAAGCTAACCAACAACAACCTCACCAATACTCCGGTCAATGCCAGACTTGACATAATCAATGCCGCCATTGCCAAGGATTTTGATGGAAAGATAACGATGGATGTACTCAATAGTAAAGAGCGTATCAACCTCCCTTTGAAGCCCGAAGTAGCACAGCAACTCAGTCAGTTGGAAGACCAACGAATAGCAGAACGCTATCATCAGGAAGAGTCGCAGGTCATCATGGACTGGCATGTAGCACCTACGCTCAATCCAGAACAAGGCTATGTCGATGGCAAAGCACTCTCTCAGATGGATGAGTCCAAGGGATGGTTTCGTGAAGGCCAACATGGACGTGAGGTCGAAGTCGGTGACATCTGGGTGGAGAAAATTCCCTCTATACAAGCTGTCAGAGAACAACAGATGCAAGATGATGCATCCAATCATGCACTCAAATCCATAGCAGCGACTATCAATCAGCTAACAGGCGAAGAACGCTTCAACAACGGCAATGTCAACCTGAAGACCATTGCCGATGCTATGGAGAAACTTACTCCAGAGCAGAAATCGTCATTGGACAAAGCTTATTCCGATGCCTATAACCAGAAGCTGCAGGAGTTGAAAGAAGCACAGTCCAAGGTCGAAGACAAGGAGAATGACCAGAAGAGCACCTTCCGCATGAGTGCCGTCATCAATGGCGAGGTCATCACGCATGAGATCAGTCAGAAGCAATACAACAAGTTTATGGCTGTTGATGACTACCAGCGTCAGCGTATGATGAGCAAGGCCTTCAAGGAAGTAGACATGAAGACACGTCCAGAGATGCGAGAGCGCTTCCATCTAGGAGCCTTCCTTTCCGCAGGACTTACGGCATTGAGCGAAGCCACCTATCTTGGAGCCGACATCGCCCATAACGTAGAGCATATCAAGCACCCACACGCAGCACCCGAGATTTACAGCGAGCGACATGGCACCAGCCATATCTTCGTAAAGCCAGGTGTTGACAGTCCGCAGGATATTGCCCAGCGAGCCTTCGACAGAGGACTCAATGAAGGTACTCATGGTGGGTTGCACCGATAATACCAGTAATATCAGTAATACCAGTAATATCGGTAACAATAGTAATTACAGTAATATAAATCATATCAGTAATATAAGATTACCATGCCATACAGCAAAGACGATGACTCATTCAGAGAATACCTCGACAAAGTAAACATACAGGAGGTCCTTCTTCATGCCGGTTATATCCGTAACAAGCGTGACGGCTTGCGTTACCCATCTTATGTAAGACTGGATAATGATGGCAGACGTATCAAAGGTGACAAGTTCATCGTGAACCCTACCACCAATACCTGCTATCATCCTCCAATTATCAAGAACTACAATGTCATTTCTCTGATCACAGAGCATCCTGACATGTTCCCTGAGAAGGTAACCAATCCTTACCGCCTGGTTCATGACGTATGTAGAAGCATCCTCGGACTGCCTCCTGCAGAACGTTCACAGAATATTGCGCCAGTGAGAGAAGCCAAACCTTTCTCCCTTGACAAGTACGATCTAAAGCACTTCGACGCAACCCACGCAGATGGTTATCGAGGATTCTATCCATATTTTAAGAGCAGAGGCATAGATTTTCTCACGCAGAAAACCTTTAAGGACCATTTTGTACTTGCATCCAAGACGAATGAAAACGGAAAGACCTTCACCTCTTTGGCCTTTCCCATGCGCATTGCAGGCAAAGGCGATACCATCGTAGGTTTCGAGGAACGAGGTCGTCCACGCATGGATGGCAGTTCCGGGTATAAGGGAATGGCACTTGGCAGCAACGCTTCCGAAGGTATATGGATAGCCAATCTTGGAAGAAAAGACCTTACACAGGCTAAGGAAGTCTTTTGGTTTGAAAGCGCCTACGACGCCATGGCTTACTACCAGTTAAACCGTCAGACACATCCTGAATTGAAGAATGCCGTCTTCCTCTCTACAAGCGGCAATCCCACCAACTTACAATTTCGAGGAGTCGTCATGGAAGCCCTCGAAGCCCGTCACCATCTCTGTTTTGACAACGATGCTGCAGGCAAGCAGTTCGTACTAAACTTCGAGCTGGCTATGCAGCGTCTTAAAACCGACCTTCCCAAGGTCAGTGACGAGATGCGACCGTATATGGATAGCCTGCAAAACCCTAAGGACATCTTATCAGGAGAGGCAGACTACCTTCCCAATGACCTCTATAAAGCCTACGGCAAATATGAAAGCGCCTGGATAGAGCTAAACTCTATGAAGCAAGGAGGTGTAAGTGCTCCCGATGATATTAAGGAGCAGGGACAAACAGCCGAGCAAGCCTTCAAGGCCTACAAACAGTTGCTGAGTGACAGGCTCTATATCGGGCAGGAACAAGGTCCCTTGAAAGACCTTGGCACCTATGACATACCCGAATGGGCTATGTGCTTATTGGAGAACGGAGAGCAGGAAGGACTGACGGAAACAGAAATCCAAACCTGCAACGACTTCATAGAAAAGCATTTCCCTGAAGGCTACATCTTCAGTGTGGATTGGAATCATCCTGACGAATTCAACCAAGACCCAGCCTTTGGCGAGCGCAATTCCAATGCTCTGGTGCAGCGAGGCGAGCCTGCTTTCTTAGCAGTCAAAACCTACCCAGTGCATTTCATGCATCCCTCACAGCGAGAAGGCGAGCCCCTAAAGGAGCTTGCCATCGTGCGTGAGATACCCGAAAATGGCTGTAAGGATTGGAACGACCTGCTCATCCAGCAGGAAGAAGCCAAGCAACAGGAAAGCCAGAAGGCGCAGACCACCCAGGCCGGGCTTGACATGGATGGCAATGGCGAGATTGAGCTCAGCGAAAGCGATGAGAAGAAGCATCAAGTAACACATAGTCACGGAAGATAATGGACAGGACAATAAGGATTCATCCAGATGCAGCACAAGTTACTTGCAGCGAGTTTCCCTCTTTTCTGCTCGTAGCGGTATTGCTCATTCTCGTTGGATGGGACGGGCTTCTCCCTGGTTTTATGAAGGCTCTTCTCTCCATACTCATAGGTGGTCTCGTTCTCTATCTGCTCTACAGGTATATCTACATCACAAGAATGGTCTTCCTGATAAACGGAGAACAACTCGTTCACGAGCATGGGGTCTTCAACATACAACGAGATTACATCGAACTATATCGTGTCGTTGACTATAGTGAGCACAGAACATTCCAGCAGATGCTGTTTGGCCTGAAAACCATCAGCATCTACAGCGGTGACAGAACCAATCCACGCCTCGATATGATCGGAGTCCTTAAAAGCACAGATATTATCAGCGAACTAAGAATCAGAGTTGAAGCCAATAAGGCAAGACGTAACATACACGAATTCACTAACATGCAGTAATATGAATAAAAGGGAAGAAAACAAAACACCAGACAAGTTGAAAGCCTATGACTATCGGTGGATTGGCATCTCACTGATAGCACTTCTGCTTTTGATTGCCAGTATCCAGAAAGGGTATTGCCAATCCCTTGTCACCTCCAACCCCGGTGAATATACGGTTCTTGCAGCAGGCAACATACTCATCAACGAGACCGTCAAGAAGGAAACATCTGCCCAGCGAGAGACAGCAGCCCTTCAGACAGCCATGTCTGGAGAGTTCACCAAGATAAAGCAATGGGAACAGAAGTACAACTCCTATCTGAAGACCGCCGAGGGCTATGCTTCTACCTTGAAGGCGGCTACCAGCATCTATGATGACGGTATGCGCATCCTTCTGAACCTCGACAAGATACGTCAGGCTTGCAACAACAACCCACAGGGAATCGCAGCCACCATCAGCATGAACAACCTCTATGCTGAGACGGCCACAGAGTTTGTCAGCGTCTTCTCCCTTTTGAAACAAGCCGTAGCCAAAGGAGGCAAGGAGAATATGCTCACAGGTGCAGAACGAAGCAAGACCCTTTGGGAGTTGGAGGACAGGCTTAAGACGCTGTCCGATAAACTCAAGCTGTTGCATTACAGCATCCGTCACTACCGCATGGCAGACGTGTGGTACCAGGCAACAGCAGGGATGATAGAACGAGACAAACGTGAAGTCGCCCTGCAGTCGCTCTCTCATTGGAAACGTCATTACAAAGAAGTCTCACAATACAGATAATGGAAAGATATAAGACCTACATACTCACAGCCTTGTTTGCGCTATGCCTGACCACCACAGGACGGGCGCAGGCCGTTTCCGTTGACCCGGTACTGACAGGAATGATTCTGGAGTTCACCCAAAAAGCCAAGTCGCAGTACAAGTCACAGGAAGAGATGATGGCGCTTCAGACAACCGGTCACATCTGGCTGAAGGAAGAGGTGGATAAGGCCAGGAAGTGTCAGGAAGAGTTCGACAAATATCTCTCCACCTTTCGAAGCATCCTTGGCTATGCCGCTCAGACCTATGGTTTCTACTACGAGATCAATAACCTGAGTAACAACATGGGCCGACTTACCGATCAGATAGGAAGTTCGCCTACCAACGCCATTGCTGTTGCCTTACACCAAAGGCGCAACGACATCTATGTGGACATCATCAATCTGAGTGTCGGCATCGTCAACAACATCCGGCAAGTATGCCTTGACAACAAGATGACGGAGAAACAACGTATTGAACTAGTCTTCTCCATTCGTCCGAAATTGAAAGATATGAACCATAAGCTCGTGTTGCTCACCAAACTAGTCAAGCACACCAACCTTGCGATGGTCTGGTATGAGATTGAACACCGAGCCCTCCCTCATGAAGGCCGAGCAGGCATCATTGAAGAAGGCTTTGAGCGATGGAGATTAAGTAGTAAAAGTGTAAAAGTAAGACATTGATATGGGATGGTTATCATTAGTAACAAAGATTGTTCCTAAAGTATGGACTGGAGGAACCAAAGCCACCTCTATGCTATGGCGAGGAGGTGCTGCAGTAACAGGAGCAGGATGGAAAGCAGCCAAAACAGTTGCCGCATATCCTAAAACTTCCATCGCAACAGCCGTTGGAGGCTGGGCACTCATGGAGAAGGCGCAGCATCCTGACGAAAGTTTTGGCACAGCTGTAGGAAAGACCGTTCGAGGCGGTGTTGATAGCGGTGGAGAATTTCTTCACGATGCCGTCAACGGCTTTGCTGGTGAGAACACGGTTGAAGCCGTAAAAGACACGGCAGGTAATGTCATGGATGCAGCTACCGGCACTCTTGGCGAGTTGAAGGACACGGTCACAGAGTCGAAAGGACTCTTAGGCACCCTTGCAGACTCCATGAAAGGCATCAGCAGTTTCCTTGGCAATATCTCCGGAGGTAACGGCATGAATATGTTCGGCAACTTCTTCAACAACCTTGCCAGCGGTAAGGTCAGCGGTTTAGGCATTGGTGCGCTTATCGTGGGAGCCTACATGATCTTTGGCAGAACAGGTATGCTCGGCAAACTCGGTGGAGCCCTTCTTGCCATGATGATGATTGGTGGCAACAGCCAACAACAGACACAGACCAATGCCGCAGCACAGGATCAGCAACTCGCAGAAAGCCAATCGCACGGTATGCGCAGGTAATCCAAGTAACAATAGTAATTTCAGTAATATGCAAAAAAGAAAACACATCTGAATTGAACTTATATGGACAACAAGCAATCAATGAACCTCCAGTCTCAGAGTGGCTATTCCATGCCCTTTGATTTACCTATTGGAGAAGCCCCCCAAATCACATTGGGCTATGGCCAACAGACACACCCTCAATCCGGTGAAGAGTTTTTCCATCATGGTATGGATTTCAAGGTACACCCAGGCACATGGCTGAAAGCGATGGCCAGTGGTGTCGTATCAGGCATTGTATCTGATGTCAAGGAAGGCTATCGCATCACGATAACCTATCCCAGCTATGGCGACAAGGAACGTAATGGCTATGAGGTAGTGTATTCCCATATCAGCGAGTCCATGGTAGGCTTCGGTCAGTCTGTCAAGGCAAAGGATAATGTAGCCCGATGCGATGACACCCTGCATATCGAAGTCAAGTTCAACGGCAAGGAGGTCAATGCAGAGGAGTTCATCAATATGATGCGCGACAATGTCGTCATGGAGAGCCAACTTCAGATGCAGGGCAAGAACCCCGAAATAGCCACCTTAGGCCTCGATGTCCATACACCCTATGACAGCAAGAGCGATGAGATAGAGATGCTGCAAAACCGCTTTGGCAGCAGCTATTTCAATGCCATCTTCCGAGGAACGTACAAGGTGCCAGACAATACAGAGCAACGATTGAGAGATGCCATAGCCATGGGCGCACGCAGTGGTGCCTACTATCAGCATTTCCCAAGTTTCCTCAATCCGCTTGGACTTGGAAGCCGAGCCGTAGAACTCATCAGTTTGATTCATACCATTCTCATTGAGGATATGCTCAACTACCTTGCCTTGGAGAAGGGTGTTTTCCTCTCCGGCATGAGTGAAGAAGATAAAAAAAAACTTCTGACAGGGCTTTAAGCAGTAAGGGCATCGTAGATCCTCTGGCCGATTTCGAACTTGACATGACCACCATCGACATACAACGCATGGTGAGCGTCTATCCCGACAAGGACGGACGTATCTGGTGGACCAAGGCATGGTTCAACGGACGAAAGAAGGGAGAAAGAGCCATCGAGATTACACGAGCCATGGCCATCAAGTTCATCCACGACCAAGCGGAAAAGGACGAATGGCTCGAAGAATACTTCCCCAAGCAGATGCAAGTACTGCATCAGGCTCTGGAGCAGACACGTGAACAAGTACTTGAACAATATAGGCAAACCATCATATAATGGCAGATAATACAAACTTTTTCAATAGCAAGGTCAAACCGATTATGGACAAAGTCTATAGTGACCTGCGCAGCAAACAGAACGAAGAGTACGCCAAGGAGCTGAAGTCCTGGCATACCCTCGCTGCAAATGCTGCCGATCCCTACGGTATGATGGGCAATGACATCGCCTACAATCGAGTCAAGGCCCTAGGCCAGTGGAACAGCAAGACCACGGAGGACTACATCTCTATGGTCAAAGCGGAACTGCAGAAGAAAGGCATCACAGTAGATGCAGTCATGGAGAAGCAGATGGTGGATTATCTTGTCAGTAAGGAAATCCCCAAGAGTTCTGCCGAGTATATCCTGAAGAAGGCCGCGAAGGGCACACTCTTCGCCCTTCCGTACAACGCCCGTAAGTCAGCCTTGGAAGACCATATAGAGAAGGATGCCGAAAGAAGATACAATCCTTCTCTCTTTGAGGATGCCACAGCCAGCATACTCAGTTGGGCCACTACCGCAGCCACCACCATGGGCTTGGGCGGTATCTGGGGACAAACGGCTACCGACCTTGCCGTTGAAGGCTTGAACCATGCAGCAGGCAAAGAAGATGAGTACCTTGCCAGACAACGTGCTCAGGCACAGAAAGACTACCAGACTGCCGAAAAGAAGACTGCAAGCATACCCAAGTGGATGCTCACACAGATGGGCTTCGACCGTATCGGCAATGCTAAGGACGCGGACCTCACCAAAGCACTCCAATGGGCAGAGAGTAATGCCGGCAACTACCGCAAGAAGATACAGACAGCCATTGAGAATGGCGAGCGTACCGTCAAGGCAGCTGGCAAGGACAAGGACATGTCCATCACCGATGCGACCCTAAGAGCCAAACAGTACGAGGGCTTTGCCACAGCTATCCAAAAAGAACAGAACCTGAGAAAAGATACAGGCAACCATGTGGTCTATCAGTCAGCGATAGCAGAAGCTGTCGAAGATGCACCCTTACAAACGCAAGCTATCGAGCAACCACCAGCAGAACAGTCAACCGCTCAGCCACAGCAGACGAATGGTGACCAAAATGGATGGAACAATCTCATTGGCTCCATTGGCTTAGATGGCGTAGGTGACACCATGAACCACCTTGGTTTCACCCTTGCCAACCTTCCAGATATGCTTCTCGGCATATTCACTGGCAGGACCAAGTCCATTGGTATGAACCAGAGCAGTCTGATGCCACTTGCAGCCATCATCGCCGGCACGTTTATCAAAAATCCGTTGTTGAAGTTCCCGATGATGCTTTGGGGAGGTGCCAACCTTGTCAACAAGATGGGTCAGGAAGCCCTGAAGGACTATCGAGGAAGCACCAATAGACAGGAGCATCAGCAAGCAGCCACCTACAAGCAATACGCCAACGAACTGCTTGACCAACGTATCACAAGCCCTGTGATAGAGGGCGACAAACTGATTCTGAACATCGACCATGTTCCCAGAATCGTGACCCTGACACCCATGATACTTGATGCCTACGAGCAAGGAGCATTGCCTCTCAACGTAATAGCCAACCGCATCCTGGCAAAGAGTGACGCTCAGCGGACGGTCGCCGTATCGCAGGCACAAAATGCCTCGGAGCAATACGAGCAGCGTCAGGAGCACGAGCAATCACGCGGTATCAGATAAGAAAAGGAAACAGAGAGGAAGCCTCTGACCCTAATAGTTCAATTCAAATTATTTCTCAACCATTAAATGTTACGAAAAAGATGGACGAAGAAAAAGTAATTCAAAAAACGGGCACTGAGCGCCAGGCAGAAATTCTTGCTGCTGCTCTTGAGAAAGCCCAAAAGAACGACGGTGTTCTTCTGAACTCAGGTCAGAAGTCTTACCCTCGACTGTATGACAAAGGACTCATCGTTAGTCCAATCAATGCTGTTGTCATGGCTATCCATAGCGACAATGGCGAGTTCAAAACCAACAACTACACGCTCTTTAACCGTAGCCAGCAGCGTGGTGAAGCCATTCGCAAAGGCCAGAAAGGTGTGCCCTTCACATGGGTCAATGCCAAAGAGTATGCGAGTAAGGAGAATCCCGATGACAAAATCTCCCGGACCGACTACCGCGAACTGTCCAATGAGGACAAGGCAAAGTATCAGGTCATTGCCAAGCAAGAGAGCTATACGCTCTTCAACATCGACCAATCAACGATGTCTCATGTTCATAAGGAAGACTACGATGCGCAGATAGAAAAGTATGGCGGTCAGGAGAAAACAGAGGGCTACATGACCAAGGATGACAAGAAGCTTCGCATGGAGGTAAACAATTTCATCCTCAGTATGCGTGACAACCTTGTTGCTATCAAGAAGGATGCCGCTGGCAACGCCCTCTACGACCCGAAGAAAGATACGGTGCGCCTTCAGTTCCTATGGCGACTATGTGCAGGAGACGGCCCGCCTTGTAGCAAAGGCAACCGGTGTGCCCGAACGCCTTGGTCGCGAAGGATTCTTTGACCCCAATAAGGACAAGACTCTGTCTGAGAAAGCACAGGTCAAGGAGCAACTGACTGTGGAACTTGCTTCTGCCGTCAAGATGCTCGACTACGGACTGCCAGCCAAGATACACGACGACACCGTCCGCATCGTTCCTGATGCTGTCAAGTACCTGAAAGAAGACCCTTCCTTTGCCGAAGAGTTGTTCCGTGATGTCAACCGTACAGTGGGCATGATCAAGAAGGCAGAGAATGGAGAAAAGATCAAGTTGCTTGAAAAGCCAGAGCAAGACCTTCATAAGAAGTGGGACAGACAGTTTCCCATGGATAACGTCCCCCAACAGTTTAAAGGCATCGTCATGGTCAAGGACGACGATGCCAAGTGGACACTCACAGCCAAAGCTGAAGGCGAACCACGGTTTGCCGTTCATCCTACCTACGAGGATGTCAGTCTGTTCTTTGATGTCATCAAAAACGACCGGGACACAGAGCATGTGGAAGCATTCCGCACCCAGATAGCACAGAAATACTACAAGGAGCTGGCAAAAGACCCTGCAAAGGCTGTTGACCTCTTCAAGAGCAACGTCCCACAGGAGACCCTCGACCTTATAACCAAGGTCAATGCCTTCAAGTCGAAGGACGAGAAGTTGTTCCTTGTAGCCACCATCGGCGAAGAACGCATGAAACCCAAGGTAATTAGTGCCGACAACTGGCAACGTATGTGGCTTGCCGATGATATGCGTGACTACAAGGTACATCTTGCCGCCAAGCTCTATGCTGAAGAGTTGCACGAGAAGCAGGAGGAACAGAAAAACATGAACTCTCCTGAACAAAAGGAGAAGGAACGTCAGAAAGAGCAAGTTAAGGAAGAAACTACCAAGCAAGAGGCGAAGGCTGTTGCAGCCGTGGCCCTTTCTCCTATGGTCAAGCAATTCCTTGACTTGAAGAAGAAACATCCCGATGCACTCTTGTTGTTCCGTTGTGGTGATTTCTACGAAACCTATATGAAGGATGCCCAGACGGCATCAAAGGTGTTGGGTATCACCCTCACCAAGAGCAGTAAGGCACAGGATCCCGAAGGCAAGCCCCTCGAAATGGCAGGCTTCCCATACCATGCCCTCGACAACTATCTGCCTAAGCTTATCCGTGCCGGACACCGTGTTGCCATCTGCGACCAGTTGGAAGCCCCACGCCGCTCTGCCCAGCAGTCGGAAACTGCCGACAATGGTCAGAAGGAGGCACAGAAAGCCGAGAAACAGGTAAAGAATGAAACAGAGGAACATCGTTCTTCGGGTATGCACCGATAAGTTCAGTAACATGAGTAATACTCGTAATATCGTATAACTATGGCAACATCAGCATCCAGACAAAATTACATCGCTGCCAATGCCGAAGCCGCCATGGAGCAGATGCGCAAGTACGGCATTCCTGCATCCATCACGCTTGCCCAGGGCATCATCGAGTCGGCAAGCGGTCAGAGCACCCTTGCTCAGACTGCCAACAACCACTTTGGTGTCAAGGGCACGTTCAACGGTGCATACGTCCTTGCCAATGATGATAAACCGAATGAGAAGTTCAAAAAGTATGACAACGTAGCGCAGAGTTATGAAGACCATTCCAAGGTCTTGATGTCCAGCCGCTACCAGAAACATACCAACGGACTTGCACAGGACGACTACAAAGGTTGGGCACAGGCTATCCAGGAAGGTGGTTATGCCACTGCCTCCAACTATGTGGCCACTATAGTCAGCGTCATCGAGAGCAACAACCTGCAACAGTACGACCGCATGGTCATGGAGCAGGTGAAGAAGGGAGGTAGATACAGTATGCCCCTCGACCGCAAGGATATGCTTCTGATTACCTCGCCCTACGGCAAGCGTGAAGACCCCATCAACAAGGGCCAGACGCAGATACATCATGGCATAGACCTTCGGGCGCAGAACAACAGCATTCTGGCAACTGAGAATGGTGGTAAAGTCATCGATGTGAACCACAGCACCAACTCCGGTGGAGGCAAGTCCTTAACGATTGAATACAGTAGTGAGGATGGCACTAAAACCCGAGTACAGTACATGCACCTCTCGCAGATTGATGTGAAGGTGGGTGATGCGGTGGGTGCCGGACAGAAACTGGGTGTGACTGGCAATACGGGTACCCAATCCATAGGCGAGCACCTGCATTTCGGTGTCATCCATGTGGATAAAGAGGGTAAGCAGCAATGGGTAAATCCTGCTGCTTACCTAGCCGAAATCAGCACCAAAGGAAACCTCACTCAGCAGGTCAACCTGAAGAATGGTGCGGATGCATTGGCTAGGTATCAGTCAGGCACAACTGTTACTACGCCCTCTGGCCAGCAGCCTCAAGAAGAAGAGCAAACGCCGGACAACTGGATGAAGATGCTCATGGCATCCGAAGGAGTTGGTACAGGCGAAGGCGGTGGACTCTTTGAATCCATCATCCAACTGTTCATGACCCTGATGATGCTTGCGATGAACATGGAGAAAAAGAGCAAGGAGGAGAAGATGGAGGCTATCACCGATGCCGTTCTGAATAAGAAGATCGACATCAGTAGCCTCACTCCCAACCTCCGCTCTGCCGAACTCTCCATCAAAGCCAATGGTGCTGCAGTACTTACCACTAACGATGGCAAGAATGAGTACCATACCGAACTGACCGAGCAACAGACGCAACAGTTCAGCCAGATTCTGCATAGCGAACTGGATGATGCTGCCAAGCGTCAGCGTGTCGGCAACTTCATTAGTGCCATCTCCTTTAGTCAGCAGGCAGCGCTGAATTACGAGCAGATTACCTCTGAACAACAATCTCAGGAACAACAACTTCAAAGGAAATAATAACTCAAAACTTCATTATTATGATACGAGCAGAAATAACAGCAATCGGTACGGTTAAACGTGCCGCTACCATACGTACAGACAAGAACAACAACCCTTACTTGTCATTCATCCTCGCTGTCAATCTTGCAGATAGCGACGGTAAGACCAAGGAGATAGAAATCTTCGTGATGGACACCAAAGGTCAGCAGAGCGACCTCTCACTCTATTCCGAGAAGAAGCGTGTTTCCATTACAGGAACTCTTGACATCCGAACTAAGGGAGAAGACCTCGTTTATTACCTCAACGTAAAGAGCATCACCACCCAAGACGTAGCAGATCTCGATGCTATCACAGGTACGTTGCATTTCATTGGCCATCTCCGCAAGGAGAACTTCTTCGAGGAGAAGACCGACCGCAACGGCAATCCCTATCTTATCTTCTCAGCTTACTCCACAGAAAAGGTTGGCGATAACTTCGTCAACACTTGGGTAAACTTCAAACGCTTCAGAGATAGCGATGACGAGGTGCTTCGTGAGGACTGGTTCCAGAGCAAGGCTAATGTGGATATTACAGGCGACCTGCAGATTTCCGCTTTCAAAGGAAGGATCAACCTCGCATCCCGAGTAAAAAGCATCAAGCCAGCAGAACGCTCACAGAAAGCATAACTAAATTCCCACTTCAAACACCATTATATATGAACGTAAAGAAACAATATACCCACTCTGACGGTCGATCCGCAGAAGACAGAGCATTGGATTTCTTCGCAGAGTCCATGATTCAAAAAATAGAAACCCTACAAGGAGACTGGAAGAAACCATGGTTCACTCCTGGTGCTGCCCAGCCACCCAAGAATTTATCCGGCAGGTCATACAACGGTATGAACAGCATCGTCCTGATGCTCCAGCAGGAGAAGCACGGATGGGCTACCAACCGCTATGCCACCTTCGACCGTCTGGCAGGTCTCAACTTTGAAAAGACCAAGCAAGGCGCCCGCACTCCTATCCTGGATAGCGATGGCAATAAGTTGCCTATGGTATCGGTAAAGAAGGGAGAAAAAAGCACTCCCGTGTTTTTAACGACCTTCTCTGTAGTCAATCCCGAAACGAAGGAACGCATCAAATACGATGACTACAAACAACTCTCTGAAGACGAGCGTGCTAAATACAATGTGTACCCTAAATTACAGGTTTACAACGTCTTCAATCTCGATCAAACCAACCTCAAGGAAGCACGTCCAGAGATGTACCAGAAGTTCCTCTCAGAGACGCAGGGTGAGATTCGTCAGTCGTCCAAAGGAATGGTTGAGTTTCCGGCCATAGACACTATGATAGACAAGAACTTATGGTATTGTCCTATCAAACCTATTAAAGGCGATAATGCATACTTTTCCATATCCAAGGATGAGATTGTCATTCCCCTCAAAGAGCAATTCGTTGATGGTGAGTCGTTTTACTCGAACCTGCTACACGAGTGTACGCACAGTCTAGGGGCTGAAGGACGCTTGAATCGCTTGAAACCCGCTTCATTTGGCAGTAAGGAATATGCACGCGAAGAATTGGTGGCCGAGCTTACAGCAGCACTGGTCAGCAGTCAACATGGCATGGAGAAGCATGTAAAAACAGACTCTGCAGCATACCTCAAATCGTGGCTCGACTCATTGAAGGAAAACCCCGATTTCATCAAGTCAACACTGATGGATGTCAAGCGTGCTTCGTCGGTCATCAACAACCGTATCGATGCCGTCAACCTGAAATTAGAACAAGGAGAGAAAGCCGATTATTCCGACATTCGTGAGCAGAACAAGAACTTCTCTGCCTCGTTCTCGCAGAGCAATCGAGCCAATGTGACCGAGGAGCCCAAGCAGGAACAGCAGAACGAGGAGAAACCAGCTCAGGTGGCAGAGGAAGCAGCCAAGCAAGTGCGGCAATCATCGCTTCACAGATAGAAAAGCCGGTTGTATGGAGCATATCATTCTCCCCGAAGAACCCATTCCCAAGCATGAAGTCCTGTTCACTTTCGAGCAGGACCATGCTGAGATATACATGGGCGCCAAGACCATCAAGGTTGATACCGATACGGCACTCTACATGCTTCATCAGCGAGAGACCATGCCCGAAGGCAGAGCGTGGGAGAATGATTTCCCTTCTGTCGTAAACCACACCTCTTCGAGTAGTGCAAGGCACCATCCCGACTTTCAAGCGGCAAAGCATGGCGACTTCGATGCAGCCCTCCGGCTCATCGACGACCTTGTCAAGGACGAGCGAGTGATCTCTGTGGCACAGCAACATCCATCGGCAACCATTGCTTACGTCCACCGTCAGCAGGGCGATGGCATCAACATGATACCTGCCGCCTACGCCGCCAAGTTCAGTGCATTAGGCATGAATGTAGAGCATAACATCTATGCCGTTACGAATGTTTCGCACACAGATGCTACGGATATGGAACGTATCAGCCGGCGCATGAGGTTTGATGGCGAGGTCAGTCGGGGCATGAACTACATCATCCTCGATGACTTCATCACTTCTGGTGCCGAACTTCGTGACATGAAAGACTATATCAACAGCAAGGGAGGTAATGTTGTTATGATGACCACCCTTGGCCATGGCGGTTACGGTAAACTCAGCGATATACGCATAGATGACACTTATACCACCAAGTTACAACAGTCGGGCATAACCGACACAGACCTAAGAAAATATGGAATCGCATCACACATCAGCTGCCTCACGCTCAGCGAAGCAGCCAAACTCAGCCGAGTTCTTAACGCAGGAAGAAAAACAGAAGTTACACAAATCCCAAACGGACTTCGCCTCATACACACAAGGGCACGAACGCTATCAGAAATGGAAGGAGAAGTTCGAAGCAGCAGGCTTCAAAGTGTCCAAATTGAAGTGACACAACCACGACCGTTTTATCATAGATAAGACTTACCTAAGAGCATGAAATTGCGACTAATAGCAATATTTCATGCTCTTTTTTTGTTGCTTTGTCCCGAATTGTGGTAAAAACAAAGAAAAACTTATGTAAAACCGTAAATAATTACCGATTCGTATAATTTATTACGGAGAATCTATTATATTTGTAGCATAAAAATTGATTGAACAATGAAGAAACAGCTAAATCGCCTAAAGGTAGTTCTCGCAGAGAAAAATATCTCTAATAAAGAACTTGCAGAGAAAATTGGTGTTGGGCAAGTAACCATGTCTAAATGGGTAACAAATACCTCACAACCAAATTTGGAAATGCTAATTAAGATTTCCAAGGCTCTCGAAGTATCTTTGGATTGTTTAGTACGAACAGAGAAATAGGAGCAATTGAAATGAACGTAGTATCATTTTTTGCAGGATGTGGAGGTTTAGACCTTGGCTTTGAGCAGGCAAACTTCCGAGTGGTTTGGGCTAATGAACTCGAACCACATTGTCGTGCTACATACTTTAGAAATCATCCCGATACAAAGTTTGTGCTTGGCGATATCTGTAAGATTGATCCTACTGATATACCTGATTGCGACGGATTTATTGGCGGCCCTCCATGTCAGTCGTGGAGTATTGCTGGCAAACAAAAGGGATTAGATGATGAACGAGGACAACTGTTTATAAAGTATATCGAACTAATCAAGGCAAAACAGCCGAAATTCTTCGTAATAGAGAACGTAAAAGGTATACTCGATAGCAATTTCAAGAACGTCTTCAATATGTTTCTCGATAAACTCAATGAAGCGGGATACGATGTGAAATGGCAACTGCTTGATGCGGTCAGCTATGGCGTGCCGCAGAATCGTGAACGAGTATTTGTCGTTGGATTTCGCAAGGATTTGAATGTAAACTATCAGTTTCCTTGTACCACCTATTCAGCGCCCATTCAACTCGAGCGTGCCATTGGCGATATCAAAGAAACGCCCATTCAATATAACGACAAGGATATGGTAAAGTCTAATCCACAGCGCCCCAACCATGACGTATTGGTCACAAAGTTTAGTGACTATTATTATCGTGGCAATCGTCGCAGAGGATGGTATCAGCCATCGTTCACCATTCATGCCACTGGTGATAATGCTCCGTTGCATCCGTCTTCGCCAAAAATGATATACTTCGGTCATGAGAACTGGGAGTTCCAGAAGGAAAAGATGGTAGAGTACCGCAGATTAAGCGTCCGCGAATGTGCGAGAATACAGACTTTTCCCGACAACTTCATCTTTGAGTACAAAGACATAAAGGCTGCTTACAAAATGATTGGTAATGCTGTACCACCAAGGTTGGCTAAGACGCTTGCTGTTTCAATCCAAAATGCATTGCAGAACATTCAAATGCAAGAAGCGAAAAAGGAAGAAAATAACATCATGGACACTTGCGTATTAGTTGGCTACTACAAGAGTCACGACCACTACCGCCTCATTCTACAGAACATGCTCTACTATGTGCGGTCGGATGGTAGAAAAGGCTCGATGTTCAAGGAAGATTGCTCTACGATGCCCGAATATCTTATGATTCACCATAAGGAACGAGCGGAATTTTACGAATTAGATGTTGATGAACCAATATTAGCAGATGCTTCCTTCCTACAATCACTTGGCTTTGATGTCAGCGGTCAGACGTATCTCTGTTTCAGATTGAAGAATAAAGAAAAGAAATCATGTAGCGAATTTGGCGGAGAGGCTTCAGTTCCTCTGTACAATCCCAAAAACTACTCGCCATACTTCACTACAATTGGTAAACTTATAAAATAGCAACAATATGGCAGCGCAACGATATTATTATTCAGACACAATAAGTGACTTCCTTTGTCGCAATGTGAATGAGATTATTGGCTCACTCACGCTCTCATCAGCCCATGATATCAACGAGGAGACCTCGATGTCGTGGGTTGAAGAGATTGAGACATTGAAGGATGCCTTGAAGCCATATGCTGGCATGGGTAGTGTGTACTTCGAGTACAACGTTCCCCGTATGGGCAGACGTGCCGATGTAATTACCGTGATTGATGGCATTGTGTTCATTCTTGAATATAAGACCGCCAATCAAAAGTTTACTCGTGATGCAGTTATACAGGTGTGGGATTATGCACTCGACCTCAAAAATTTTCAGGAAGGCAGCCTTGACCGTACCTTAATTCCAATACTCGTTGCACCAACAGAGAAAGACAAAAACTGCCGTCTGGAGTTGAATCATTTTGAAGACAACGTATATGAGCCATTTATGGTCAACGCTAATCGTCTGCAAGAATGCATCGAGAAAGTGCTTGCCGCGATTCCTCATTCAACCAATATACCATCGCAAGATGACAAATGGGCAAAGAGTGGATATGAACCCACTCCAACCATTATAGAAGCAGCCGTTGCTCTCTACGAAGAGAATACCGTGGAGGACATCACAAAGCATGGCGGTGATATTGACAAGGCATCTGCAGAACTTTCCAAAATCATAGAAGATTGCCGTGCAAAAAAACGTAAGGCAATCTGTTTTATTACAGGTGTGCCTGGTGCAGGCAAGACACTTATCGGACTTAACACAGCCATTGATCAATTCAATCGTGGCGAAAAAGCTGTATATCTTTCTGGCAACTTTCCCTTGGTAGAGGTGCTGCAAGAGGCATTGACTCGCGACTATGTGAAACGTGATAAGATTCGCGCCAAGCAGGAGGGTCGCAAGGCTTGCACCAAGGAAGAAGCCAAGAGTAAAGTGAAGGCATTCATTCAGATGATTCATCATTACCGTGACCTCTACCTTGAAGGAACAGAGGTGCGCAATAATGAGATTGTGCCTATCGAAGGTTATTTCCAAAGTCACACAGACAAGGCTTATATTCCAGCCGAACATGTTGCAATCTTCGACGAAGCACAGCGTGCATGGACGGGCGATGAACTTAAACGATTCATGCGAGAAAAGAAAGGCATACAAAATTTTCCATATTCAGAACCTGAGTATCTGATTTCTTGTATGGACAGACAAACAGACTGGGGACTAGTGGTTTGTCTCGTGGGAAATGGCCAAGCCATCAATAAGGGTGAAGCTGGTCTTACTGAATGGATAGAATCCGTTAACCGTCGCTACAAAGATTGGGATGTTTACATGTCCGATTATCTTATAAAGTCAGGCGATGTGACCGAACAAGAACTTATGCTTATCGAAAAGCAACTCATACGAAAAGAAGACTTGCATCTGAAAATGTCTATGCGATCATTCCGTTCGGAGAAAGTCAGCATCTTCGTCAATCAGTTGCTAGCACTTCAGAAAGAAGAGGCGAAAGCTACTCTTCAGGAACTTGGCAACTATCCAATCGTGCTGACTCGTTCGCTCGACGAAGCAAAAAAATGGTTGAAGAGTCATGTTCGTGGTTCGGAGCGTATGGGACTTCTTGCCAGCAGTAAAGCAGAGCGGCTGAAAGCCATCAGTATCAATGTGCGCTATCAACCTGATTTCGTTCATTGGTTTCTCGAAGATGATACGGATATTCGTTCTTCAAACGCACTCGAAGACACCCTCACAGAGTTCAAAGTGCAAGGACTTGAAATCGACTGGGCATGTGTGGCATGGGATGCAGACTTACGACTTAGTAAAGATCACACCTCATGGCAACATTTCCAATTGCGTAGCGGAACCAACTGGCAAAACATCTTGAAGCCAATTAACCGTGAGTACCAGATAAACGCCTACCGAGTTTTGCTTACCAGAGCGCGTCAAGGTATGGTAATCGTAGTACCAAAGGGTGATAATGGAGTTCCACCAGATGAGACGCGCAAGCCAGAGTGGTATGATACAATTTATAATTACTTAAAAGAAATAGGAATTAAAGATATTAAAAAATGAGCAAATTCACATTCATAGACTTGTTCGCAGGCCTAGGCGGATTTCACTTTGCGCTCAATGAACTTGGGGGTGAATGTGTCTTCTCGTCTGAATTGAAAGAAGATTTACGAAAACTCTATACAATAAATTTCCCAGGATGTCGTATAGAAGGAGACATCACTAAGATTGCCCCAAAGGATATTCCTGCACATGATGTATTGTGCGGCGGTTTCCCTTGTCAACCATTTAGTCAAGCAGGCAAGCGCCAAGGCTTCAATGATGAAAAAGATCGTGGCAATCTTTTCTATTACATCTGTGAAATCCTTGCTTACCATCGTCCACGTTATGTATTTCTTGAAAACGTCGCAAATCTCATGGGACATGATGACCATAACACATGGAAAGTAATTTACCATAAGTTAAGTGACTCAATTGAGGAAGGTGGTTTGAATTATGAAGTGAGACAAAAAATATTATCTCCTCACCAATTTGGTATTCCGCAACACCGTAAGCGCATCTACATTGTTTGTGAGAATCGTGACTATGGACATCTTGAAAATTTCTCTTTTCCTACTCCGAATAACAGAAAGTGCGACATTACAAAAGTAATTAATCAAGCCGACACTGATTTTTTGCCCTTAAAGGAAGAGACACGCAAACAACTGCGCATCTGGCAGGATTTCATCGACCAATGCGTCGCACATGGTGCCGAGATTCCTTCATTTCCTATCTGGGCGATGGAATTTGGCGCCACATACGAATATAAAGATGTAGCACCTGCCTTCCAGACAAGGGATAATTTGATGCGGTTCAAAGGTAAACTTGGAGGCGAAATTAAAGGAACAAAGGCACAGTGTTTAGAGTGTTTACCTAACTATGCCCAAACAAACAAGAACTCGCAATTCCCTGAGTGGAAGATTCGATATATTGAACAAAATCGTGAATTCTATCAAAAGCACCAGGAATGGTTAGATCCTTGGATGGAAAAAATATCGGATTTTGAAAATAGTCATCTAAAAATGGAGTGGAATTGTGGACGTAAAGCGTCTGCAACAATTCTCGATAAGATAGTGCAATTCCGTGCATCAGGCATCAGAATAAAGTTGCCTACGTTCTCTCCTGCACTTAATCTTTGTGGAACTCAGATCCCTATTCTCCCATGGATTGAACTACCTGCTGAAAGTTTAAAAAACGGAGATCCTACTACAGGGCGCTATCTTACAAGACATGAAGCTGCACTTTTACAAGGCATGAAAAAAATTAAGTTTGGAGATGACAAATTCCAATTATCAGTGCCTCGTTCTTATGCAGCATTAGGTAATGCAGTCAATGTAACAATAGTTAAGCACATCGCTAAAAACCTTATTGGATTATGATGGACAAAAATATACCAGTAGTTGATATTACCATAGGATCAAATATGTATGGCAGAATTTCTGATTTGCCAAACACACCTTCGCATGTACTTGCGGAGTTCATTGATAATGCCCTTCAGTCATTCCGAGATAACAAGGAGAAACTGCTTTCTATTAATCCCACCTATAGGTTAGAGATTCACATTGATTTCCAGTGGGATGATAACAACCAGACAAGTTCCATAACCATACATGACAATGCCGGTGGAATAAACACAGAGAATTTCGCCAAAGCCTTCAAACTTGCTAATACACCAGAGAACAACCAAGGGCTCAATGAATTTGGCATGGGTTTGAAGACGGCAGCCTTATGGCTGGGCAATGTATGGAGTTTAAGGACAACTGCCTTTGATGAAGATGTTTGCAGAAGTGTAACATTTAACCTTAATCAGGTATTGAACGACAGCCTTAAAGAGATAAATGTCGTTTCGGAAAGCGCTGACTATAATGAACATTTTACAGAAATAACAATCACTTCACCCACTAATAAAGCACCTTCGAAGAAAAGCCTCCAGAAGATAAAAGTTGAACTTGCAAGTATTTACAGAAAATCCTTGAGAACAGATGAAGCTGATATCTTCGTTGAAAATGAGAAACTTGTTTTTGAAGAAACAGAGATTCTAACTGCTCCTTCAGTAAAGGAACCCAATGGTGCCTCAATATATTGGAGAAAGGATATCGACTTTAAGTTTGGCAAATATCGCGCAACTGGTTTTATCGGTATCCTTAAGGATATCAATAGTACCAAGAATGGTTTTGTGCTGCTTCGTCGTGGACGTGTGGTTTATGGTGCTGAAACTGATGGCAGATATTTTCCAAAAAGCCTTTCTGGATCTACTGGTACGTTCAGATACAAACGTATATTTGGCGAATTGGAATTAGAAGGTTTTGCTGTTTCCTTTAACAAAAATGATCTTCAAGACAAGGAAAATCTTGAAGCACTAATGGAAATGCTCCGTGGAGAGATTCATACTAAAAATTTCGACCTCTACAATCAAGCAGAGGATTATCGTCTTGATGAGCGCCAGAAAAGTATAAACAAAATTGTAAAGAGTCACAATACAAATAAGAAAAAAGGTGAGAAAGTAGAAGTGCAAACTCAAGTGGCTCCTCAACATACAGCAACATCTACTCATACTCCTATTACTTCAATGACTTCTGTGCCAGTTGTTATTGAACATGAACCTGTAGTAATGGGACACATTGATGATATTTACAACATCAATGGAAAGGATTATAAACTCAGAGTAGAAATGGTTGACAAAGGAAAAGAACTTGTTTGGCTCGACACCTCTCGAAAAAAAGATAATGTCGTTATCTGTAAGATTAACATGAATCACGTGTTTTTCCAGCACTTCCAAAAATCAGAAAAAGCAGTTGTCGCAATCCTTAAGACAATGGCATTAGCGAAGTTTACAGCTAAGGAGGATGGTAATGATAGTACTGCAGAGATGTTTGATTCATTTAACGCATACATTAAAAAAACCAAGGTATAAATTATGCAGCATATTATAATTAACGATACTCAAACAAGCGTTCAGCACACAGATGCTCATAACGCTGCTGTATTGAATGACGTTGTAAGTGGCGTTCATTTCAATGCCTTTGTTGACTCTCAGAAAATAGGGCCTAAGCCAGATGGTTCTTACAAGAAAAAAGGAATCACAGCAAAAGGTGCAGCAACTCTTCGTGAAGAAACCGAACATATATTATCTAGGTGCAACCCCCACAATGCTGTCGGTAATGTCGAGACAACACACCTTGTTGTTGGTTACGTACAAAGTGGAAAAACCATGTCATTTACAGGTCTAACAGCATTAGCACTTGATAATCATTATAGAATGGTGGTTTATCTTGCTGGCTCAAAGACCAACCTCCTTGATCAGACTTCAAAAAGATTAAAGAAGGATCTGATAAAAGATGATGTAAACAACCGTGAAGTTTTTAAGATACATAAGGATCCGAAGATTGATGACCTTGACCAAATTGTCGGCAACCTCTATCTGGATAACACAATACTTCTTGTGCCTATCTTGAAGCATCACAAACATATTCAGGATTTGACAACCATCTTCAAATCAAATGATTTTATTGAAGCAATGGAGGGTGAAACTGTTCTGATCATTGATGATGAAGCAGATCAAGCATCGTTGAATAGTTATGGTCGAAAGAATAGTAAAAAAGCAGAGGAGGAAGAAGAAGAAAAATCAAGAACCTACGATGCCATTTTGAAAATGCGTGCGGCCTTACCTGGAAATACATATATTCAGTATACGGCCACACCACAAGCAAACATCCTAATAAGTATGAAGGATATGCTTTCGCCAAAGAGCCATACGCTGCTTACTCCAGGTGAGGGATATGTAGGTGGTCGTTTATACTTTGGCCGTGGTGAGAACCATGATCTTTATCGCGGTCGTCTTATCAAAGAAATACCTTCAAACGAGGTGTTTCATAAGACAAAGAATCCATTGAATAGAATGCCAAAGTCACTGAAGGATGCTCTGATGATGCACATCCTAGCTGTTGCCATCGTTGTTAAATACCTCAAACGTGATGGTGTAAACTACCTGTCCATGATGGTTCACCCAGCCACAGAAAAAAAATACAACTCGATGTTCAAGAAATGGATAGACAATCAGTTGAAGAGTTGGCGCAAAACTATACGTAAAGATGACGGCAATGATGACAAGCAGGATCTCATGCAGAGATTTCGTGAATTATTCCCATCCGCAATAGAGTTCTACAAAGATGAAGACAAACCGGAGTTTTCAGACATAGAACCATTGATAAAGAATGTTTTGTGCAGTTGGAAGGTTTATCTAGTTAATACAGACAAGGATGCCCAGACAGAAATAGAATGGGATGAGTTTTCAATGCACGTATTAGTTGGTGCAGAGATGCTGAATCGTGGTTTTACAGTAGAAAACCTAACAACAACTTACATGCCTCGTTACTCAACAGGTCCTGCCAATGCCGACACAATTCAGCAACGTTGCCGTTTCTTTGGTTATAAACGTGACTACATTGAATCTTGTCGTGTATATTTGCCAGGATGGACAATGGCTGATTATAAAAATTACATTGACCATGAAGAAGAGCTAAGGAATACCTTAAGTTCTTGTGACACGCTGGCAGCCGCCGAAAGAAGGATTCTCCTTGATCCCCACATGAAAGCAACGCGATCAAATGTGCTTCCTATTGCTGTAGTAAACTCTAAATTGAAAGGCACTAAAGAAATGCAAGCTTATGAAAGCAAAGAGCGTATCAATGCAAATAAACTACTTTCTGAGCGATTCATTGAGGAGCATATCGACGACTTTAATATCGAAAAGAATTATGGTACAGAAGACAGAACTCACAGAGGTTTCAAGTTGTCCGTATCAGATGCAATTGCGTTCCTCGATGAGTTCCAGTTTGGTAACTATAAGGATGCTATACGTAAGTCAGCAACTATCCGCTATCTCAAATATCTTTCTGAGAAAAAGGACGATCCACTGGAGTATGTATATTTCTTCCAAATGGCCTATAAACGTAGCATGGATGATCTTCGTAAGCGTAATTTTGATTACGAGAATCTAAAGCTTACTGTTCCATTGGCTACAGGACGTTCAACGACTGGATCAGATACTTATCCTGGTGATTTGGCCATTGTTGGCGAGGATTCTATTACAATCCAATTGTATCATATTAAGTTGGATCACGCTCCTCTCGATTATGCTCAAGATGCTTATTCCCTAGCTATCAGTTATCCTGACAAACTTGCCGCCAACTATGTAAATAGCGAGCAGGCGAACCAAGAAGATGAGGATATTGATGACGATGATAATAACTAAAACGCTTGATTTTTATGCAAAATATTGATCTTTTCAAACAGTTTAAAGAATTGGTAGCAGAAAATACAGACAAGAAAGAGTTTTCTGTTATTTCAATTCCTGACACCGATCACAAGTTGGGCATATCAAAAGAAGGTTATCCAAAGTTCTTTATTTGCACAAATGATACGGTATCATCAACACCGAATACTACACTTGATATTCTTTCAGTAGAGTACAATCTTTCGTGTACCTTCGTAGATGAAGATGGGAGAAAAACATCTCATCATTACACCGTGATTACGCTACGTTCGATAGATTTAACCTTACAAGAAGACTTCTTCGATATGGTTTTGATGATGTTGGCTCGTCTTACTGCTATACCATCTAAACGCGAGATCGCCATCGAGGTTGAGAACCTTATTTCGATATTCTCAGCAATGACTTGTCCACCAAGAAAAAAAATCCAGGGTTTGTGGGCTGAACTTCTTGTAATTGAACAAAGTTACATGCCTGAAGTATTGATTAACGCATGGCATGAAAACCCAACTGCAAAGTATGACTTTACGATGGGCAGAGATAAACTTGAAGTCAAAAGCACAAGCAGCGAGACAAGAGTTCACCACTTCTCTCTTGATCAACTGTGTCCTTCAACACATTCTAGGGTAGTTATTGCATCGTCGATAGTTAGAGAATCCGCTCAAGGCAACGGAGGTTTGTCTGTTCGAGATTTGTATGATAGAATCTGCAAACGGGTTAATTCTGTCGATGCACGTATACATATTATGAAAGTGATTGCGGAAACAATAGGTACAGATATGCACAGATTGAACGAGGTATTCTTTGACTATATTGAGGCTTGCGATACCTTAAAGTTTTATGATTCATCAGAAGTACCTGGCGTCGATAAAAGTGGAGTGCATCCTGGTGTAACAGGGGTTGGCTTTAATAGCAACCTCTCTGGTGCAATTGACATTCAGGCACCTGAATCAACGTTTCAAAGAGGCGTAAGTCCTCTATACAAGAGTCTTTATAAGTAACCCATATCATTACATACATTATGGCACTAACAAGTAATGAACTGATAGAAAAGTTTGATAGCGAAATGAAAGCTAGCGAATCGTTTAAGCATATTGACGATAAGAAGAATCCCTGTCACATTATGTTTGAGGGTGTAGAATATTATGTTTATGTAAAGAATATTTCTTCTGCGTATTTCAGTAATCCGGACGTTTCTCGTGCTCAAATGACTGGAGTAGATGCATTGGCGAAAATTAAAGAATCGAACGCGTTATTTATCCTTCTAGGCTACGACTCTGAAAACGACGTTTATGCTGCATGGAATCCTCATGTGGCAAAGCAGCGTATTGGTACCGCTGCAAGTCCTTCTTTGTACTCACGTTTCTCATGGCAAAAAGAAGCTGCAGAACAAAGAGATTTCATTACCCGAGAGTTGAAAAATGATGGGTTGGTATTGCTATTTCCTAGTCTTTATATCAGTATTTTCATGGCAAACATCGAAATGTTCTTCCCTGATACAACAGAGTATGTGGCTATGGGCAGTAAACGCAGAAGTGGTGCTAACGCCGCTTACAGGGAATTGGTAAACACGTCACATCTTGATGAGTTTGCAAGGTTTCTTGCTCAAAATTCGTATGATGAAAATGCGGTAAGAACTTACGTATTAGCTATACGTCAATTGATTTCAGAATCTATCATTTCGAGCAACAGAAGAATCTTTCTAGCTTGTGACACCATTGAGGAGTACGAGGATGCTGTGCAAACATTCCTTGCCTTAGACGAAATAAAAGACAGAGATGCGAATAATGAAAATGTGTATTCGTATGCTATGCCTGCTTATGTAGAGTTTTTGATTGAAAAGTATGGAGAAACTCTAGAAAGTGATTCAACAGAGGAAGATCCAGATGACTTTACGGAAGAGGACGCTGACGAGATTATTGAAGATGCAGAAGAAGATACGCAGCAGGATATTGACTACGAAACGCCGTTCATTGACGATAAGGGTAATCTGACCGTTATCGCCAACCCTGTTCTGATTGACATGCTCAGGGAGGATCTTGATTCAGAATATCCTCGTCAGATGGCAGCATACGCTACGATTGAGGATTTCTATGGAAATAGATTCCCGAATATGGAGATGTGTCAATGGCAGGTGCTATTTAACAAAATCAATTGGTCGAATCCTTATACATCTTTAACAGAGACGCCAGTAAGCGAAGCTCGCAAGCGTTCTGCTCGTCAGAAGATTCAAGTGACATTTCCTGACGGAAAGATAGTATGCGAAAATCAAGTGGTGAAGACGCTGCTAGCTGTTATAAACTATGCTGGAGTAGATAAAGTGTATGAATTGGGCATAACAATGGGTAAAAATGCAGGTGGTCCTTTGATTGACGATACAATAAACCAGAAATACGCCAATGCCTTCAAGCCTCTTGAGGGAGGATTATATGCTAATACATGCTCTGATACTCCAACCAAACTTTCGCAAATAAAGCAAATTGACGAAGCTTTAAACTTGGGATTAAAAATTGAAATTATATAGGTTCTAATTGAATTCATCAAATATGAATAATCTGACATTGTCAATAACAACCATAGGTGATTTGCTATTAGATAACAGAATCACAAGAAAAAAGGATGGAAAGCCTATCGACAATGTGAGGCTGACTATTCCTGAATACCAACGACCATACAAGTGGACGGCACGAAATGCGATTCAGTTGCTTGACGACATTATCGAAGCAAGGAATGCAAACAAAGAGGTGTATCGCGTTGGCACACTTATCTTGCATAAAGACCAAGACAATAATGGACAAGACCGATTCAACATTGTGGATGGCCAGCAGCGAACTATTACATTCTCGTTGTTGCTTCATGCTTTGTATGAACTTGAAAAAACAGAGGACAGGCGAAAGATTGAATTCCTGGATCAGCAGGTTTTTGATAATCAGTTCAGTCGTCACAACATTCCAAATAATCTCAATGCGTTCAGACGCAGAACGTATAAGAGTATGGAAAGCGATGAGAATATGGATCATATTCGTGATATGAAGCGCTTGCGTGAGTTCATTGAGAAGCAATGTGAGTTGATTGTGGTTATTACTGAAGATGTGTCTGAAGCTTTCCAGTTTTTTGACTCTCAGAATGCTCGAGGTAAGGCATTATATCCACATGACTTGCTGAAAGCATATCATCTGCGTGAGATGGCTGATATTGATGAAACCAAAACTGAACAAATAGTCAAGGAGTGGGAAAAGATTCCACAAAAAGAATTGGCTACGTTCTTTGGCGATTATCTATATCGTGTGAAGGAATGGATAAACGGGAATTGGGCATATAAACTTAACGAACATAATATCTATAAGTTTAAGGGCATTACCAAGATGGCTCGAACACCTTATGCTCAGTTCTACAAGAGTGCCTTTTCGTATGCAGAGTTTATCAATTCTTCTGCAATGCCTTTTGTATCTGGAACAAGAGAGGTCAATGCATTTCAATTGAATACCCCAATAATTGCAGGTAAGCCGTTCTTTGACTACACCAAGCACTATTATAACATCCTTAAAGACATCCAGGACAATAGTCAATATGAAGGTTTCTATATTAAGGGGGATATGATAGTGAAGACTTTGGATAAGTATTTCTCAAAAGGTACAGGCTATCGAATCACAAGATTATTGTTTGATACAGCATTGCTGCTTTATGTAGATCGTTTTTGCCCTGCAACTTACCCAACTAAAGTTGATACGGAATTGTTTGAACAGTTTGTGACTTATGCTTTTATTTGGGCTTATTCGCTTCGAGCACAATATTCACATCTAGGTTGGCAATCAGCGCAGAATTATGTGCTCGAAAAATGTGACAGAAATATTATTAACTCGTTGAATATATACAAATTAATAGCCGACTCTGATACTCCAATATCGCTATTAAGCCTATTGGCTGACAAATTGAATCCTCTTTCTTATGATGATATATACGATAGAGTTTATGAGGAAATCGATAACGGAACTGTTGACGAAATGGAAGATGGTGTATTCAAGAACTATCTACACTTCTTCAAGGCAAATACCTTTTATACTGAGTAAACATTATGGATAAGACATTACCGCTTGAAGAGCGTTCTATATACCAGATTTATCTGGAGAGTCAGGAGACAAAGAAATATGTGATTCCTGTGTACCAGCGTAACTATGCTTGGGAAGAAGATCAAATTTCTGCCTTGATTAAGGATGTGTATGATTCTTGTCGTAAGAATCCAAAGGCTCCATACTATATTGGTACGTTGGTGACCTATAAGCGTGGTGATGATGAATATGAGGTAATTGATGGCCAGCAAAGACTGACAACGATCTACATCATATTGAATGCTCTGGGTATTAAGGATTTTAGGAATAAGTTGACCTATGGTGCTCGCAAGGTTTCAGCATCCACAATAGACAACCTCAAGAACTACCCAAAATTCGGGGATGAAGTGGATGAAGGCATCCGTAACGGCTATAAGTTTGCTAATAATGCAATAGATGCAATAATTAATAAGACTGAGCGTCAGGCTTTCGAACAATATTTTTTGCATAATGTTCATATCATACACTATAGTGTGCCTAAGGATGTTGACCTGAATCATTATTTTGAGGTTATGAATTCACGTGGCGAACAGCTTGAAAAGCATGAGATTGTAAAGTCAACACTTAGCCAGTATCTAAAAGACAAAAAGGAACTGGCTACCTTCAGCCGTGTGTGGGAGGCATGTAGTGATATGAATATCTATATACAACAGGCTTTTCCTGCTGATGCTATATTTGGATATAACCTTCATAAGTTCAAAATTGATGGGTTTAACGATATTCCTATACAAGACGAGTCGGAAGGTAAAGATACCATCATGAACCTATTGCTGACACCTATTAGCAAAATCGAGGATTCAACGAATACAGAACAAAACGATAAGTTCCAACCAATCATCGATTTCCCTAACTTCTTGTTAATTGTTTTAAAGGTGACAAGAATGGAACAAGGTAATTTCAATCCTCTTGAATTTACATTGGATGACAAGGAATTATTGAATGAGTTTCTAACTGCCCTAAAATCAGTAAGCGACAAAGCTGAGTTCGCAAGGCAGTTTGCTTTCAACTTGTTGAAGGCAAAATTCTACCTTGACAATTATATTGTTCATCATTCGCTTAATGATAAAGAGCTGTCAGGTGATAATCCTTGGAAACTGCAATACTACTACCTTGAGACAAAGAAGAAGCGATATCCCAAGAACTTGACGGCAACACAAGATGTTCAGAAAGAACTTGTGCATCTACTGTCTATGTTCGAGGTTTCGTTTACGCCCAAACAGCGTAAGAACTATTTATTCTACTGTATGATGTATCTGTTTGAGAACGAAGATTCGACGGACAGAGAATATCTTGAGTTTTTGCAAAATCTTGCGGATAAGTATTTCTATGACGTATATCTGAATGAAGAATGCCTGAACGAAAGGAACCAACCTGGACCAAATGCATTTGATAGCACTATTTTAGTTGATGGGGCGTTGAATGTTAATGAGATAGGTTTTGAAGGAAATGATTATAAAGAAGTATTCGAAACCATTTACAAACAAGGTAAGGTCGACGTACCTTTGTTCGTATTTAACTATACGGATTACATCCTATGGAAGAAATATGCTGAAGCTCTGCGTGGTAACAAGACCAAGAAGGGCTCAAGAAGCAGAAGTGAGTTCTTTGAAGAGTTAGGCTGTAGTGACTTTGAACTTGATCCATTCAACAACTTCTATTTCTCACGCACAAGAAAATCTTTGGAACACTACTATCCTCAAGCAAAAGCAGGTGTAGGAAAGGCATTAAGTGCCGATGATACAAATCGCTTTGGTAATTTCGCTATGATTAGTGCTGAAGCTAATAGTTCTGGCTCTAACTGGGATCCTAAAACCAAGCTTGACCATTATAGTGATGGAAAGGCTGACCAAGTAAGCGTCGCCTCTTTGAAGTTCAAGATAATGATGCAAATGTGCCAAGACAACAATAAGGCTATGCTCAATGGTGATTTGGATAGAGCCAAAGGACTTGAATGGAACGCTGATGACATTCAGTTACACCAGCAAAAGATGTTAGATATCATTGTTGATAATGTGTGGTAGGAAAATTGTTATGCTCGAAAGAACAAGAATAATTGAAAAAAGATATAACGACATCAAGAATAATGAATAAAATTAATGATAGTGACCGCATAATTTTCGTGAACATCAAGAACTCATACGAGGCATTCTTGAATCACGATACAAAGCATCCTCTTTACCGTCCATCCGTGTATGACTGCACGGTGAAGTACTGGCGTGTAGATGATGAGAAAGCATATAATGCTACTCACATCATCGGCTGTTACAAAGGCATCGTAAAGGAAGTGGTGAAGGTAACCGAACCACCTATAATCGATACAGAGAACTTCCCAGGCCGTAAGGTTTTCACAGGGATAGAACAACCAGATTCCCCGTATATGAGTTTGGATATCAGAACCATATTTGACAATCTGACGAACTTCAATACTAAGTATTATAATCTGTAAAGTATGGAGAACTTTTGATAATATGGCAACTCACAAATCATATAAATGCACCAATTCCAAATGCTCTTTCAGCATTAGTTGGTCAGAAGACGGTATAAGTCCCATCATGTCTGGTACACGTGTATCGTATCAATGCCCTAAATGCGGTAACATCGAGTTTGACTTCTTTGATGGTTACGGACAACCTAAAAATGAAATGAAACTCACATGTGAACGATGCGATTATAAAGGCCTGTTCAAACTATGGGCACCATCAAGGGATAATTGTCCGGAGTGTGGTGCAAAGTTTGAGGAGGATCCAGATGGTTGTGTAATGATGGTAGACTAGGTTTTTACAGAATTTTGATTATAAACTTATGATAATAGAACAAGCAAATATATCAGACGCATCAGCCATCACTCAATTCCAAGTGGATATGGCAGCAGAGTCGGAAGGTACTACGCTCAACAGAGAGGTGGTGCTCAAAGGTGTGACCGAAGGACTGAAAGATAAAACCAAAGGCATTTACCTTGTAGCACGCAATGACGAAGGCCAACCAATTGCGTCTCTCATGCTCACCCGTGAGTGGAGCGACTGGAACTGTGCATGGTATTGGTGGATTCAATCGGTCTATGTACGACCAGAGTATCGCCGTCAAGGCATCTACCGTTCAATGTATGCCAAGGTGAAAGAGATGGCTAAGGAGGTGAATGTGTCGTGTGTACGCCTCTATGTAGATAAGACCAACCAACGAGGTCTATCTACCTATCAAGCTCTTGGTATGCAGGAGAGCCATTATCTGTTTTACGAAGAAAATGTATAGAGAACGTATGGTAAGGACACGGAAGTCCCAGCCAACAAAGATATAAAAAATTAAAAAGAATAAGATATGAATTGTCCACTTCGTCCCAATACAGTAGGAGAAACCAACTATTTTGAATGCACCTGTCCCAAGGAGTGTCCTCGACATGGCAAGTGTTGTGCGTGTGTAGCTCACCATCGCGAACATGGTAAGTTGCCACATTGCTTGAGAGGTCAAAAAGAGGAAGCAAAGAAGGGATAAGAATAATCTAACGACAACAACAGATGAAGACAAAAAGTTATCTCGAAATAAAGGTTCCTATATCCTTTGACGCTCCTTGGTTCTGTGAACTTAGGGAAGCATTGAAGGACATACCTGTGCTCTGGCAGAGGAATTACTATCATATCACCATGGCCTTCATTGATGATACTCAACACCTGCCAGAGGTCGAAGTCATCATGCACAAGTATCTGGATAACGCACGTCCAGTTGCATTGACTTTCGATACGCTTGATGTTTTTATCACAAATACTGGAATGTTCATCGTGAATCTGACGACAAGCCATATCCCGTACGAGTTTCAGAAGTTGGTTGACGATATCAGATGCGATATTTGCTGTACCCATTCTGATATGCAGTCAGATTTCCGCCTGCATGTTACGTTGGGGCGCATAGCAGAACCAAAGAACGATATTGACGAGGTTGGCTTCTTAGTTGATGAGATAGACCTCAAACCTTTCACTCTAACACTCTATGAAGTTGAGTACAGATTATTCAGAGGAAGAAGTATCTATAAAAATTTATTACGATGAACGAATATATCCAGATAGAAAACGAACTCCGTAGTTTGAGTGATCCTCAGAAACAGATAGACCTACCTCGATTTTTCAAAACCAGTCCAGGTGAGTATGGCGAGGGAGATAAGTTTCTTGGTGTAGTGGTGCCCAATATCCGTGAGGTGGCAAAACGGCATAAGGATGCACCTATAGAACTACTTGCCGAACTGATGCAGAGCGAGTGGCACGAGGTACGCATGTGCGCCCTGGCCATCATGGTACAGCAGGTGAAGAAGAAGGATGACGCGAAGCGCAAGGCGATGCTGGAGTTCTATCTCACTCAGACGACTCGCATGAACAACTGGGACTTGGTGGATCTCTCCGCTCCTGCTGTGGTTGGCGAATATCTGCACAATCATCCAGAAGAGCACAATCTACTCTATCGGTTGGCAGAGAGTCCGCTGTTATGGGATAACCGAATTGCGGTGGTAGCCAACTGGACTCTGATTAAGTATGGCGAGTTTGAGAATATTCTAAAGCTCGCTGCTTACTATATCAATAAGGAGGAGAAGTTGCACGACCTAATGCAAAAGGCCATTGGCTGGATGTTACGTGAGGTGGGTAAACGTGATGAAGCCACACTTGTGTCGTTTCTGAACGATTATGCCAAGAGAATGCCACGCACCACTCTTCGCTATGCCATCGAGAAGTTCTCGCCAGAGAGACGAAAGGAGTTTATGAAGAGATAGGCGTTGTAACTTGAACGCTCGAACAAAAAAGATTAACGGTATGGAATATTCAGAACAAGATTACAAAATAGCCCAGATTCTTTATGAAAAGATGAAGACTCTCCCAATCGGCACCGAGATAAGCGTATCAGAACTGGGAAAGTTGGCGTTGGAGGAAACAACCGCAGAAGATGGTTTTATACCAATGTACAAGGAATGGTGGCCTGTTATGGAAGCTTTACGCAAGATTATGCATAAGGAAAGAAAACTAAGAATGGACTTTACCAAGCATGAGCTACTATGTGAAGGACTTCCGTTTAATATCCCTTTCGTATTACTCAAATGGGGGCAACGCATCTATGCCGATGAAGTAAAAATATCGAACAAGTTCGCGAAAGATAATGGGAAATATGGCGTAAAGTTTGTAGTCTATCTCTATGACAAATGGGTATTTTCAATCACATGTAAACCTGGGGTACTGGTTGATCCTACATATCCTCCAACCTACATCATAGTTGAAATGGACTCATCTGTAAGATTCTCTACTTTAGAAGAAAGCAAAGAAATTATACATTTTCATCGGGAGTAAGTAGAAGTTGGAAAATCCGCTCCATGTTGACCCCTTTTTGCCACTCTAAACTGACCCCCTAATTCCAATTAAATTTGACCCCTTAATTTCAATTGAAACTGCCCCCCTAAAAATTAAGGAATCATTTGTTTTATCCTGTTTTGAGTTTTATCTTATCTGTTAAATAATAAAAAAAACAGATAGCATGCCCAATAAATCAATTAGCATGAATAAAATTCGTCAGGTATTACGCTGTTATGCGTCAGGTAGTGGAACAAAAAGCATCAGTAGCATGCTTAACATGTCCCGTAATACAGTCAAAAAGTATTTACATATTTATCAAAAGAGCGGTTTTAGTTTTGAAGAAATCCTTCTGATGGATGATTCTTCTCTGCATGCCCTTTTTCAAGAAAGCCAGAAGTGCTCAGAGGAACCATCTGAACGCTACAAGGCATTACAATCCCTTCTTCCTGATTATGCCAAGCGTCTTAAGAAGAAAGGTGTTACCCGGCATCAGCTTTTTCTGGAATACCGTTTAACCCATCCCGATGGTTACGCCCGTAGCCGTTTCGGTACTTATTTTCAAGCCTATTTAGCCTTGTCGCATCCTGTAGCACGCCTTGAGCATAAGGCCGGTGATAAAATGTTCATTGATTATGCCGGTGATAAACTTTCTATCATTGACCGTGAGACTGGTGAAATTATCCCTGTGGAGGTTTTTGTTGCCATTCTCCCTTGTAGTCAACTCACATTTGTGGAAGCTGTCATGACTCAGCGTAAAGAAGACCTGATTCATGCCTGTGAATCGGCCTTACTTTTTTATGGCGGCACCCCTGCCGCTATTGTTCCCGATAATCTTAAGGCTGCCGTAAGCAGGCCTAGTCGCTATGAAGCAGAACTCAATGAGGATTTTGCCGCCTTTGCCGAGCATTACGGATGTGCTGTTATCCCCGCTCGAGTCCGCAAACCCAAAGATAAGGCTTTGGTTGAAGGGGCAGTCAAGTTGATCTACCGAAGTATTTACACCAAACTCCATGATCAGGAGTTCTACGACCTGGTTTCTCTTAACGTGGCCATTAAGGTAGCTCTTGAACTGCATAACAACGCCTTGTTTAGTGGACGAAGTTATAGTCGCCGGGAGCAGTATGAAGAGATAGAGCGTGAATGCATGGGACCTTTAAACCCCATCCGTTTTGAACTAAAGCAACGTCATACGGCCACCGTCCAAAAGAACGGTTACATCCGCCTGGAAAGGCATTATTATAGTGTTCCTTATCAACATATTGGCAAAAAGGTTAATATACTCTATAACAGCAGTATGTTGGAGATTTATTTGAAGTATGAGAAGATAGCTGCCCATGCAAGGAATTATAAACCTTACGGCTATACGTATAATGCAGATCACCTGGCTTCTTGCCAACGGGTGATGACTGAATGGAATCCAAACAAATTCTTGCAAGAGGCAGCTTCGATTCATCCGGATGTAGAAAATTATATCCGTCAGGTCATAGAGACAAAGAACCATCCCGAACAAGCTTACAAGTCTTGCCGGGGCATATTAAACTTTGCCTCCCGAGTAGGTCGGGAAAGACTTATAAATGCGTGTAGGTGGGCTTCCTGTTATGGTCTATACAACTATCCTGCTATTGATAAGATACTTAAGAACAGACAGGATGAGCTTCCTATGGAAGAATATGAGGACAGTAGCCAGGAGCGTAGCATGCCTGCTCATGAGAACATACGGGGAAAGGATTATTATAACTAACTATCAGAAAGAAATGGAAATGAATCAGGAGACCTTGGAAAAGATGCGCCAGATGCGCCTTTTAGGTATGTACAATGCTTTTAAAACAAGCATGGAGAGTTTTAATACAGAGTCTATGACTACAGATCAGTTTGTATCGTGGCTGGTCACCAATGAATGGGACGATCGATGTAACCGACTGATCGAAAGGCTGATCAGACAAGCCTCTTTTAGATACAAAGCGTCATTGGAAGAAATAAATTATGCCCTGGAAAGAGGATTGGAACGTAATCTGGTAGAGAGGTTGGCAGAACTCTCCTTTGTCAGGGAATCCAGGGATCTGTTTATTACAGGAAGTTCCGGGACAGGGAAAAGCTATATAGCCACTGCTTTGGGATATAGGGCTTGCCAAAAGGGCATAAAGGTATTATATGTAAATACAGCCAGGTTAATGGGGCAGCTAAAAGTGGCTAAGGCAAAGGGAACCATCTTGCAGGAACTTAAAAAGATTGAACGGATGGACTTGCTTATACTGGACGACTTCGGTATGCAGCCGTTTGATGCAGGAGGCAGGATGAATTTAATGGATATCATAGAAGATAGATATGGTAAAAAATCAACACTCATAACTTCGCAAGTTCCTGTTAAAGACTGGTATGATGTCATTGGGGAGAAAACAATTGCAGATGCAGTCTTGGATAGAATTGTTCATCAAGCTATCCGAATACAACTACATGGAGACTCGCTCAGAAAACTGCAAAAGAAAAAATAAATAACTATATTAGTAAAAGAAAAAAGTAATAAACAGGCAAGTTGATACAACTTAAAGACTAAAGATAAAACAAAAAAAATACAATGAATAGGGAAAAAGAAAACAGGGGGGCAATTTAGAGTGGACGCAGGGGGGCACGTTCGTTGGAATTTCCAGAAGATGTACAATAACATTTTCTACTAACCAGAACTACCATATAAGGGCAGGAATAGTGTTTGGCTACTCCTGCCCTTATTAGTTATAACCTATCAGCATCCAGTTCAAGGTAGATAGCCACCTTACTATAGCGGTTATCCTTTGCATTATTGAACTCCCTGATACCACCGAGGGACACCCCTTTCATGTTTCCGGTGTCAACACCACGGTTCTTCAGTTCATTCGCGATGAAGCGTGTGCGCTTCTGACTGAGGTCGTTGTTGATGGTGGCAAAACCTGTGGCACTATCTGCAGCACCCATAATCTTTATCTTCAGGTTGTGCTCGATGGCAACCTTTGCCAATTCGTCTAGATTGATTAGCTGGGAGTTGTCAGTCAGCTCTGCCTTACCCAACTTGAAGAAGAAATAGATTGGGATATTCAGGATATTGGGACTGCCGGCTAGTTCGTCAGGCACATCGTGAGTGTCAGCAATGCCGGAACTATTGAGACGAGAGCGCAGAGAGAGGAGTCCACGATAGTTATTCTTGCTGTTACCATTATCATCAAAGAGGTAACCGTACTTGCCAAGGAGTCCTTCGAGCTCGAGAATCTTCTTCAACTCGTCCAATGTCTTTTGGTCGATGGTGTGACGATTGCGTAGCGCCTGGTTATTACTCTCCAGTTTGTCTACGTAACTTAGGAGGTAGCTGCTCTGGTTGCGATATGGTGTGGCATCAACGGCACGTCGCCAATGAGGATTGCCCAAAGTTACACCAATACCAATAGAAGCAGAGAGCATGTTGTCCGATAACTTTCCATGGTCGCCATATGTATCAAAGTCACGGAAGGTGGAAAAACTACCCAGTTCGCCTGTGAGGTGAAAGTGACGGCTGATGCGATAGCGTACCTGCAAACCATAAGTAAGGGCAAACTGATAGTTGCGCGAGGCACCATCGACGGTAACGAAGTCCTTGCCATGCGCAAGACCCAAGCCGATGTAGGGCGACAAATCCCATCGAGGAAGTGACTCGGTAGGACTGCGGAACCAGTTAGCCACATTATACATGAGGTCGGCATGGTAAAGTTGATAATTGTTCGACTGGAGGTTGCTGTCCTTGAACTTTAGTCCCTGATATGCCACACGAAGGGCAATGCTTGGGGTGAACCACTTACCAATGTAGGCGTTGAGCATGGGTGTGCTACGATCGAAGAAATCGCCACAGCCTACAGGTGAACCTACGAAAGCGGAGTAACCGCCTTGAACACCCAGGAACCAATGCTGCGTGAAACTGCCCAGACGAACATAGTCACGAGTGTAACGAGGGGCAAGTTCATGAAGATAGGTCTCGTTGACCTTTACCTCAGCAAGACTATCTGCAGGGGTTGTTTGTGCTACTGCTGTCATAGAGAGAGCAAGAAGCGATAGTGAAAGGAATCTTTTCATTTTTGTTCTGATTTTGTATTACTGTTATTACTAATGTTACTTACTTATGTGAGGGGTACTATCTGCGCCTGCCTTGACGACGACCGCCAGAACCAATCATCTCGGATGCCTTAGTGACGCAACGTAGCCACCAACGATCATCGTCATCGTCCTTGGCACGTCCCCAACCTATACCAGGACTACCACCGCCACCACATGATTCGGCATAGGTGGTTGCCTGCTTGACATAGTTAAGGGCAAGGAGCATGGCACAGTTCATGATGTTCTGACTGTTCTCCAAAAGGTCTGTGAAACCTGTGGTGTCGAGCAATTCCTTCTGTTCGGATGAAAGCGTGTCCATGAGAGGAGCAAACGAAGTGGCCATAGCTGTGTTGCACGCCCGGGCGACATCACGTTCGGCACGAGTGGCCACAATGTCGTTCTTGTCGCGTACCACCTCCACAAGGTTCTCCTGCTGGCGAAGCATAGAAGCGAGTTTGGCTTGGGCAGAGTTAAGCAACTCAGTTGTCTCGTCAAGCATCTGCTGACGCATATCGATGTCAGCATTAGTCTTGTCGAGCTTGGCACTCAGCTGTGCTATCTTCTGAGCAAGCTTGGCATCATCCTTCTCTCCATCGGCAAAGCGCATGGCAATCTCCTCAATTTGCGAGCGAATATCTTCCTTGCGTTCTTGCAGATGCTCTATCATAGAAGTAAAACTTTTGACCTTAATCTGCAGGCGTTGTATCTGACGATTCAGTTCTTGGACAGTATTGGCAAGTTCTTCGACAGAGCGTACAAGGTCGCGTTTATACTCTTCTGTGGAACGATGTTTGGCACCAATCTCTGCCATGTTGCTACCACGTTCCAACCCCCATTTTCCACCAACCTCATGCTCAAAGATGGTGTGCAGATGGTTCATGTTGGCAGACTCTTCTGCAAGACTTTTACCAAAGATATTGCGCCAAGAAATTTTGTTTGTGGTAGGGTCAACAGGAACCATGGTGCAGTGGACATGCGGATTCTTTTCGTCCAAGTGAACATAGAAACTGATGATGTTTTCCTCACCATAACGCCTTGCCATGAAGTCATAGACATCCTTTGCCCATAGCTCAATATCCTTAGAGCGAGTGATGGAAGAGTTGTCGGCTCCCTTAGTTAAATCTACCTTCTGAGAACCGAAGGCAATCTCATGCATACGCTGACGATTACCTCCGAAGATGAACTGTCCGATGATACGATTTTTACGTCTGGCGTTAGGGTTGTCATTCGGATTCCGGATGCCTCGTGCAGCCAAATTCTTAGCCATCTTTTCGGCAATGGTCTTTGATGTGTCGATGGGTTGCACGATGCCGCCACGAGCGACCTCGAAGTTTAGATGGGCACGAGTCGGATCATAGTTGGCAAGGCTATCTTTTGCCTTGCGTTCCCATTTCTCGTTTCGCCAGTTGCGTTGTTGTTCGTCGCTCTCCAAGCGACTGATGCCCTCTGTTGAAGAACGGACATCCATAACCTGTTTTGCTGCCATAATGATAAGGTGTGAAGTAAATAATCTGACCGAGCTTGCTCCCCGAAGGAACTCTGAAAGAGGGTCAGCCTAATGCGTTAATGGTAGTTAACGCTAATTAGGCTTAGCGATTTGAAAAATCGTCCCTCCCTTAACTGGATTTCGTCTTCTCTCTGAGTCTTCGGCTTTTTTCCCGAAGTCGGGAGCAAGCTCCGTCAAGTCGAGTAGCTAAATTGGCGTTTGGCTCTTCATTGACGATCTCAGCGTCGATGTATTCTATATCTTGATTCTTAATGTCCATAATAAAATTGAATGAAGAAAGGGAGAAGAAACTAACCTATGCGAAGTAGGCATTGACGAATCCTTTGGGGTCGGTAATGCATGCATCATCAAGAGCATTCTTTCCAGGATAGAAGCATGCAGCTTCGATAATGAAGGCAAGACTGCAAGCCAAAGAAAGAAAGCCTGGGATGAAGGTTATGATGAGTGTCGCTGCAGATAAGCCAACCAACAAGTACTTGCTGTGACGAATGGCTTTCAAGAACAGAACCATCTTGGCACTTGCCAGAGAAACGAAGACAAGAATCGACGAAATGTAGATGCCAAGTTCGGCACGATGCCCTTGGTAGTAGGCAAGATGGAAACCGATGATGAAGGCAGCAAGAATGTATGTCAGGAGATTCTTGCTCCATCGGGTGCGAGTCATTCTGAGCCAGAACTTCAGAGCAAACTTTGACTCATTTTTATAACAGACAGTTGGTATGGCAACCAACGATGCTGTGAGGAGTAGTGTGACGATTGTTGAAAACATAAGCAATACGGGTAATATAAGTAATACTTGTTGGATGAATTGTATTAACCTCCGTGAAGGTTGTCCAGTATTTCGAGTCCGATGGGAACCATGCGAAGACGGAGCGTGTTGTAAGTAGCTCTACGAACGATGACCTCTACATCATGAACCGACAACGCCAATTGTTCAAGTCTTGTAGTGATGGTTGCATCTTTTCGTTCAAGTTTTCGGATGATACTCTCTATGTCTTTCTCATAGACCTTCCATGCAGTTCGGTGGATGGGATTCTTGGTTTTCCCTCTGACCATAATCTCCAGCACAAGGCAGGACGAAGGAATGAGTGTCTTTCCCCGGCGCTGCATGTAAGCATTTTGCACATAAGGTACGATAGCATTGTAGCATGTGCTGTTGGCATTGATTACGTCAGCAATGTGAGCAAGCTGATGGAAGGTCATAACGTAGCGAAAATCTGTAACAGTACGTCTTCGGGCATACCGGCAATAAGATTGTAGTTCTCGGTAGTATGCAGGTTGAGATCTTCCTGTAATTCGGCTCCCATAAGTACGATGTCGTCATAGACCGTAACCATAATGCTACTAACTTCCCAGCGTTCGTTTGTAACTGCGTTAATCTTGAATAAGCATTTGGTGTCATTCGGTGAATAGAAGAAACAACAAGAGTGACGAGCTGAGCGTTGTTGTTCCTTGACATTGTAGAGCAACTTCATTTCGGTGTTGTTGGAAATCATATCCATAACATAGCCCATTGGCAATGGTTCATCCAATCTGAACTCCAGGATTGCGGAGTTATCGATAATATCTGTGTCCTCAGGTTGCTGGTCATTGATGAGTTCAGGAAGCAAGAGTGGTACGAGTCCCATGAATTTTTCAATTGCGTTGATCATATTGAATAAGTTTTTAAAGTGATAAAACATACATTTTGAGCAGCTGCTGAGGAAGCAGATACGACAGAGAGCGTTGGTCAATGTCGAACGTCTTGGCAAACTGAACCGATTTGGGCAGTTGACTGATGACGTAGTTGAAGTCGCTTCGCTCCTTAGGTGTGAGAGTCGCAATAGCGAACTGGTCAATACTGATGAATGGCTGGATAATCATCCATAGATAGGCATTGCCCTGAGCCTTTGACTTCAACTGCTGTTTGTTGATGTCGAGAACGCAGATGGCAGAGTTCTGCAAGAGTCGGCGAACGGTTCGCATGGACATGTATATCATCACATCCCTGGCAGGAATGTTTCCCTCACGAGCAGACATGAAGATAGCCTTACAGATTTTCTCTGTATCATCGGTTATGTCTGAGATAGGTTCGTTATCGAGTTCATAAAGATGATCGAGAAAACTACGGAACAGCACATCCTCCTGACGAATGAATACAAGCATTTGCTGCTTGTCGTGAATGCCATTGGCAAAAACATCCTTTAGGAATGCTCTGTAGCGTGCCAACACTTGAGCCTTATTCTCGTTGTAAGTAGAGATGCTATCCAAGGATAGAAAGAATGGCGCTGCCTGATGAACAGCTTCGGCAAGTTCCTTGTCGTCGTGGAAAGACGAAGTCTGTTCCTTGATGGAAAGAACATCGCTGTAGGAATATCGCCACGTCTCGGTGATTCGTGCCAGTTCATAACGCAGGGAGTCATGAATGATGGTGAAACGAGCTGTCTTTGCCGGATCCTTCAAAAAGACGGAATCCTTTTTGAGATAGCGATACACGGTGTCAGTTGTGCACTGAAACTTCTGCAGTAGTTTGCAGAAGTCGCTGGTATTTGACGAGGTGACTGATTTGACCTCCACCAAGTAAGACTGGTAGGCGTCAAGTGCTCCTTCGTCAGATTGAAAATCGAATGCATCGTGGTTTGAACATGACGTACAAGCAGAAGCAATCGGTAATAAAGGTAATACGAGTAATACGGATAAGCTTGGTAATACTCGCTTAGCAATTGTTTGTCTGAATATCATACTTACATATACAACTTGTTAATTTTTGAGTTCAAAGATACAAAACATTGCGTAAAATCAAGAATATAAAACGCATAATATTGATATTTAGTGCAATTCATCCCGTACACCGAACCAAAGCGAACTAATTTATCTAATATTTCATGAAAACACAAATAATCAGCACGTTTGACTTTGTATTTTAGGTACAACATATTAACTTTGCAAGCAAATTATGAAATCAAAAGTTTGACATGAAATCAATAGCTTATATAAAACAAACTCAAATGTTTGATACCAAGCAAAAATGTTTTGATACTCTAAAAACAATAGAGTGCTCATCAATCTACCTTGAAGGTTCGGACGAAACGGAACGATTAGGTTGGAAAGAATTTGTAGAAGCACTCGACAGAGGAGATACGGCCGTTTTTGCTTCGCTATCCAACGCATTCAGAAGTTACAGAGAGTTCATTCTCTTTGTGAAGTTCTGCAACAATAAGCAGATTTGCATCCGAAGTATTTTGGATGGAGTTGACACATCTGTCAGTTCTACAAGCAATGTGTTGAGTGCAATCTCTAAATTACCCATAAACACTACCAACATAGACTATCTGGCAAGCGACCTTCAAGCGGACATGGAGCTCAGTGAATATGAGTTTGGTATGGTGAAGCGCCATCAGATGGTCATCAACATGTATAATGCTGGATTTAAGGTGGACGATATTATGTCGAAGACTGGTTACACCAGCAAGTCAACTATCTATGATATTATAAAGAGGTATAACATACCTCTGGAATATCCAAAGATGTCGAGAAAGAAGGAGCCTGACTATACTGCATAGTTCTCGATACAACATATAGCGACACTCCGCTACAAGTTCGCGACATGTTTAGACAGGTAAATATTGCCTTAAACACTTGAATATCAACGTCGATACATTTCGACACATAAAACAAAACCAAATGAGTACAATAATTATAATAATATGTTTCGTAATAGTCATCAGTTTGGCTTTTATGATTGGAGTAGGTGTCCAATACGGTCACGTATCTCAACAAAACAGTTACATCAAATACTTAGAGAAGAAGGTTGAAAAAGCAGAAACAGACCTTCACTTTGCTCAGCAAGAAGTTTTGATAATCAAAGATGTCTTGAAGAAAATGGAACCAGAAGCAGAGATTTCGGATGATGCTCCAGGCAGCTCGTTTGTTACAAAGGATGACGTGCAGAAACAACTCACATACATCCACAACAAACTACGGGAAGCAGGATGGTCATCATTCTTCTTTGCAGCAGAAGTAGAATTTGGAGAGGCAAAAAATATTCCAAAGATTAAGGAGGTCGCTTATACTGAAGAAAGTTATGACTATGAGTATCGTCATGTGATAGGAGCCATAATACTTGAGACTATAAACAACCCCAAACTTGGTATATTTCACGATTCACCAACAAAACGATTCAAATAAAAATAGACAATATGGAAAATATGAACCTGTGGGAAACCGCCGTTATCAGGGATGTAACGCAGGAAGATGGTACTATCAAAGTTCAGACAGAGCACTATCTTGTTCACTCCCTTTCGTGTACAGACGCTGAAAAGCGCATAATAGAAGAATTGGCTCCATCATGCTGTGGAGATCTGAAGGTAACTGACATCAAGACTCGCAAATTCCGTGAGGTACTGCCGTCGGAGAATGAGTCTGATGACAAGTGGTATATGGTTAAGGCGTATATCATAACCCTCAATGAAAAGACTGGTGAGGAAAAGAGAACTGCTGTACAGTATCTCGTCCAGGCATCTAATCTGAAGAAAGCTATCAGCAACTTTGAACATTCGATGGAAGGCAGTATGGTAGATTTTGAACTTGACGATGTCAAATTCAGCCCTATAATCGAAGTATTCTCTTTACCCGAAGAAAAAGATTAGGGATGGGATAGAACTGGGATTTCAACGAAAACGTGCCTATGACGTCACAAACTTTGTTTGCGTAAGTCATAGTGCAGCGTGTGTTCGAGAAAAGATAAGCAACGACCTATATCGGGAATAATGGTAGTGTGTCGATAGACTCTCTACCATCCGACATAACGTCATTGCTTATCTCGGACACTCACTGCAAACGTTCGTTGCAATCACAGTTTGGGTGGGGCGAAGCACATAAGATTACCCGCCTTACTCGTATTACTCGTATTATTAGGTTTACTCATATTACAAGTATTATCTGTATTACCGATGTTACTCGTATTACTGATATTACCGTAATTACTGAATTTGACAGAATATGAAAGATCATCTTAATTTGGAATGCCTTTTCGCAGACAAAAGTGTCACATACGAACAGTTCATAGACGAACTGGCCACTCGTCTGGCCGTAAAGATTCAGCAGGTAGAAAACGGCGAAATGGAGATCAGCAAGAACAAAGCCTACAAGATGTATGGCAGGGCTGAAGTTGACAGATGGATAAAAAGCGGTAAGCTCAAACCATCACGTGTTACTCCTGGTATGACTAAATACAAGGTTGGAGATCTCTATCAGTTGGCCAATGCAGCACAGAATAACTGTCGCTGATTTTGATGGGAAAATACTATAGAAATTTTTCTAAACACGCTCTATAATACTCTATTAAACGCGAGAGGCATGCACCGTAAAAAGTACATGCCTCTCTGTTTTATTGGTTTGCTACTGAGTTAACGGCAACGTTCGTAGAATTGAACCAACCCCTTGTCAACGTTCGTAACCTTGAACTGGAATTTGCTACGCTCAGGATAGATGTCTGGAATCATCTTCATCAACGCATTGATAACCTGATCGATGTTGGAAAAGCCGGTAGTCTCAACAGTGGCGATGATCTGTCCATTATTAAAGGCTTCGCCCTTAATAAGGTTGTACTTAGACAACTTCTCAAACTTCTTTTCAACATCCTTGGCTTTCTTGGCTTTTGATTCTTCGTTTGAAAAGAAGATGAAGTCCATGACTTTCTCGTTTAGTCTCCATGCCGGTGAGTAATCAATCTTTGTATAGACACGAGCCATCTTGTATGTGGAGTGGTTAAGACCAAAGTCAACGTCAGCAAGGCTGGCATCACAATCGTTTTGAGCAATCGTAGCCCAGGTGTGACGGAAGGCGCCAAAGTTGGTCTTCAGGCCTTCAACTTTCTGACATATTTGATTGATACCTATGTTGACATTGGCATTGAAGGAATCACCCGTAGACAGTCTATCATGGAAGTTGAACAACCACGGTGACTTCTTGTCCTTTGAAAGATACTTCTCGATAGTAGGCATGATGAAAGGTGACACCTTGATCTCAAAGTAAGCCTTATCGGCACGTGTGCTCTTGGTTTTGGCTCTATTATACCAAAAGATGCCCTTATGAAGCTGTTCCTTCTTTGCCTCAAACAAGTCGATGGTGTTAATACCGCACATGCAGATGGATATCTTTGCCACATCTTGTCCAAGCTCCTGAAGAGGGTGCTTAAAGCGGCTGTCATCAGGAATGACACGGAAGAACTCACGAAGCAGGCCAATAGGAATGGCACGCTTTTCAGGCACATCACTTTTAGGGATAGTGACCTTTGTCCAAGGATTCTTGATGCGGATAACTTCGTTTTCCTCATCATTGTACTCGCGGATGGCATGCTTAAAGATTTCTCGCACGCAGATAGGGTACTTCTCCTTGCATCTTGATGTCGTGGAGAGGGATTCTATCCATCCGATGAAGAACGAAGAGTTCAGGCGTGAAAACATCAGCGAATTGGTGTTGGCATACCGGTGAAGGTGAAGCACTGCACATTTGTAATTCTTGGCAGAACGTATTCTACCTTCGCCCTGCATCTTCTGTATGAACTTACGAGCGTAGTCGGTGAACGAGATGTCGTCACAACCACGAGTAAGATAATCTGTGACCTCCTTCAGAGTCCAACTCTGTGTGTCGGTCTGATTGAGCAACTGGTAATAGTGCTCAATTAACTTGGAAGTCTGTTGGCAGACATGAGGATCAGAAATTTCTTTCTTGCCTCTCACTACGCCACGTTCCATTACTACCCACGGTGTCTTGAGGTAAGACACTTTTCTGTTGTGAGTCACTCGGATGTACACGATATACGAGCCATCCTTTCTTTTTCCTTGTACCTCAGCTTTCAATGTAGCCATTTTCTTTCGGTGTTTTGTTTATAGAATATTTTTTCTCTAAACACGCTCTAAACACCTACTCAATTTTCTCTAAACATATCGCATGCAAAGTGCGTTTATTCTGCAAATTATCTCTGCAGACCTGTCTGAAATAGATTAGGGATAAACACTTGTGGAGCAAGCATTTATCCCTAACTTGTTAATTATCAGCACCTAACAGGTTAATCCTCCAGTGCAGCCTGAGCCGCTGCTAATCTTGCGATAGGCACCCGGAACGGAGAGCAACTAACGTAATTCAAACCTACTCTATGGCAGAACTTCAC
>ERZ856578.118-NODE-118-length-142966-cov-10.056750_pt1 | contig 142966 bp, 137 predicted proteins | sample MGYA00514384_ERZ856578 | MGnify/ENA primary metagenome ERZ856578 (study PRJEB29103, sample SAMN06111958) | human gut metagenome | biome: human gut; feature: ankylosing spondylitis patient; material: healthy_person | host: Homo sapiens | place: China:Hangzhou... | reverse complement strand
ATAATAACCTCAAGCCCGCCGCTTGCGCGGCTGCGCGCACTTCGTGCGCCGATGCGCTTTTGCGCATGGGCTTGAGAGCACTGAACCATGCAAAACCGCAGTGAATGCGGTTTTGTTGAGGCCGCTGCGCGGCATCATGGTATAATATGTCCGGTTGGCGAATACAAGCCGCAGGCGAAGCATGCGCTTAGCGGCATAGATACCATGTTTCTTAGTGAACACGAGCGGTACCCGAAGTGCGAGCTCGGAAATATGGCAGAACAGAAAAAAATTGCTGAAGAAAGGGGGGCGGGCGGCTTGTCCACCCTGTTTGTGACGGATCTGGACGGCACGCTGCTGGGCGCAGACGCGCGCATTTCACAGGAAAGCGCGGCATTGCTGCGCCCTATGCTGGACGAAGGGCTTCAGCTTGCCGTGGCCACGGCCCGCAGCCCCGCCACGGTGGTGGAGTTGCTGCGGCCGCTGGGCCTTCGCACGCCCGCTGTGCTGATGACGGGTACGATGATTTACGATGTTGCGCACACGCGCTGCCTTGCCGCCACGCCGCTGGCGCGGGAAACGGCCGCCGCCGTGTGCGCGGTGCTGGAGCGCACGGGCCAGGAGGCGCTTGCTTACAGCGTCAAAGGCGGCCATTTGTATGTGTATTACAAAGAATTCGCCTGCGATTTTGAGCGGTCGTTCGTTTCCAGCCGCATCCATTCGCCGTATAAGACCTTTGTGCAGGTGGAACACTATCCCGAAGCGCTTGCGGGCGGCGACACGCTGATGTTCCTTCTTGCGCTGCCCGGCGCAGAGGAAGCCCGCGCGTTTTACGATATTTTTTCGGCCATTCCCGGGCTTATCTGCTACTATTATTCCGACGAATACGGCAGCGGCGGCTGCCTGCTGGAAATCTATCCCGAAGGCTGCACCAAAGCCAGCGCACTGGCCCGCGTGATGGAGATGACGGGCGCGCGGCGCATCGTCAGCTTTGGGGACAACATCAATGACGTACCGATGTTCCGCATCTCCGCGGAGAGCTGCGCCGTGGCCAACGCCGTGCCCGAAGCGCGCGCCGCCGCTACACGCGTCATCGGCGCCAACACGGAAAACGGCGTGGCCCGCTGGCTGGCCGAGCACTGGAGAGACTGGCAATGACACTTCCCGATATCGCGCCGCCGCTGCTGCGGTGGTATGAACAGAACAAACGCACTCTGCCGTTTCGCACGGTCTCCACGCCCTACCGCGTTTGGGTAAGCGAAATCATGCTGCAGCAAACGAGAGTCTCGGCCGCGCTGCCTTACTTTGAACGTTTCATGGCCGAGCTGCCCACAGTGGCCGACCTTGCCGCCTGCGACCCCGAGCGCCTGCACAAACTGTGGGAGGGCCTGGGCTATTACAGCCGTGTGCGGAATCTGCAAAAGGCCGCGCAGATCGTAATGGAGCAGCACGGAGGCGCGCTGCCCGCCGATTATGACGCGCTGCTGAAGCTGCCGGGCGTAGGCGCATATACGGCGGGCGCCATCGCCTCCATCAGCTTTGGTCTGCCCGTGCCCGCCGTGGACGGCAACGTGCTGCGGGTGTTCGCCCGTATCCTGAACGATGGGCGCGATGTGACCAGGCCTGACGTAAAAAAAGACCTGACAGCTTGCGTGATGGAGCTGCAGCCGCCGGAACGCCCCGGCGACTACAACCAGGCGCTGATGGAGCTGGGAGCATTGGTGTGCCTGCCGGGCGGCGCGCCCCTGTGCAGCGAATGTCCCTTGCGCGGGCTGTGTGCGGCCCGCGCCCTGGGCGTGCAGGAGACACTGCCCGTAAAGGCGCCGCCCGCTGCAAAAAGAACGCAGCATTGGACCGTGGCGCTGGTGCTGGATATGGAAAACCGGCGCGTCCTGCTGCAGCAGCGCCCGCAGAAGGGGCTTCTGGCGGGGCTGTGGCAGCCCGTGCTGCTGGAGGGCGCGCGCAGCGCCATGCAAACAGAGCAGGCCCTGGCGGCGCTCGGCGTCACAGCCCGCGCCGTGGAGCCTTTGACGCCCGCCCGGCATGTGTTCAGCCATCTTGTGTGGGAGATGGACGGGTTTGCCTGCGCCGCGCAAATCTGCGCGCCTCCGCCGGGCTGCGTCTGGGCCGGGCGCGCGGAAGTGGACGGAGTGTATACACTGCCGGGCGCGTTCAAGGCATACCGTCCGGTGTTGAAAAAATACTTGTAAACCGGCCGGAAAGCGGATATAATAAGCGTAAGTGAAAATCGGTGTGCAGGAGGGTGCGGATGGGACTTTTTCTGGCGTCAAAACTGACGAGGCTTGCACTTGGGGCGGCCCAAACCGCTCTGGCCGCGGGAGAGGCCTGCCGCACCGGCAAAAAAATAGAAAAACGGGTGCGGGAAGCCCTGCGCCCCCAAAAGGAGGACGTTATCACCATGAAAAAATCGACTTTTGCAGCCATTTTGGTGTTCTTCGCTGCCATTGCCGGCGCGCTGACTGCCGCTTATATGTATCTGCGCCGCCGCGAGGCCGAGCTGGATGAATATGAGCAGCTCCTGTTCAGTGAGGATTTCAGCCATGAGGAACCTGCGGCGGAAGAAACCGCCGCAGCGGACGAGGCGGATGACGCCGAGGATGACATCGCGTTTTAAGCGCGGACGCTCCGCAGCATCTGAAACAGAAAAACGCCGGAACGGTCTGCGGGCCGTTCCGGCGTTTCAATTTGTCAAAAAACTTTGCTTTTCCGCCCAACTGCTTTACGAACGGAGCCTCACGCGCCTGCGGGCGCAGTCGTCACCCCATTCTTCCGGAATACTCTTTCACTTATGCCTCGTTCAACGCAGCGAAACGCCTCCTCAGCCTGCACGCATCCGGCGGCATATGCTCTGTCCTATTCGACAAAGGAATGGGATAAAATATAAAATTCCTCCTGCGAGGGCTGCCATTTTTTCTCCAGCTTTTCCAAAGTATCGTCATACCTTTGGGCTTCTTCCTCTGAAAACGCCATCACAGGGCTATCGCGATAGACCCATTTGCGCCCATCCAGCGCGCCGGGAACAAGCTCCTTCACCAGCATGGCCGCGGGGTAACGTCCGTTATCCGCGCAGACGTTGAACTTTTTGCAGCTTTTAAAGCCTCGGGCCACATAGTTCGCCGGACTGCCGAAAATAACAATAACGTCATAGCCCAGCGCGGCCGCTTTTTCAAAAGACGTTTCCATAAGCCGCCTGCCATAGCCCATCCGCTGATATTCCGGCGCGATGCAGACAGGGCCGAACGTGAGGATCTCTTTTTCCTTCCCCGCCGCGTCGGAAAGCTTCGCCTTTGTGTACAGAATGCTGCCGATCACCCGGCCGTCCAGTTCCAGCACCAGGTCCAGCTCCGGAATAAAGTCCTCGTGGCCGCGCATGACCCGCGCCAGATAATGCTCGGTGCAGCCGGGCACATAAAGGTTGTAAAACGCTTTTCTTATGAGCTCTTCCACATGCCTGTGGTCGGTTTCTTTTTCATTTCGTACAATCATTCTTCAGAATGCTCCTTTTCTCCCGCGCGCAGCATGCTCAAACCACACCGCCCACAGATACCAGCCCCATGGACACCGCAAAGGTAACGGCCGCCAGCACCACGATGGATGCCCCGATACACACGCCCGTGAGGATCAGTCCCGCACGCGCCAGGCTCCGTCGGCTCTCGTTGCCCCGGGCCGCATAAGCCCATTTCAGCATCAGAACAAGGTTGAGCACCGGCACGCAGAGGGCCAGCAGGATACCCACACATTGCCCTGTTGTCAGGGGAATCATATCTTCCGGCGGGATGGGAGGGTCGGCAGGCGGCATTTTTTCACGCTTTGCGCGGCGGCGCTTCCGCCCGGGCCGGGCAGCATCCTCCGACGCCGGATTTTCCTGTTCCGGGCTTCCGCCTTCGTCCAAAGGCATGCTTTTCCGCGCAGACGCGGAACGCGCCTGCGCCGCGTCCGCCTGCAGCGCCGCGCGCGCCCCGCAATTTTCACAATACAGCGCGTCCTGCGCAATGGGTTCGCCGCATTTCTCGCAGATCATACCGGGTCCTTTCCGTGCTCATGCACATCCAAAGTAAAGCGCCGGTCCACCGGCGCGGATAAAATGATCTGGGTGCTCGTCTGCCCCAGCTTCTGAAAACGGTTGATAAGATGCTCCAGCTCATGGATGCCCGCGCAGCTCACCTTCACAATAAAGCTGTGGCTGCCCGTAACATGAAAGCATTGCGCCACGCCGGGCTGATTCTCCACCATCGTGATGAAATACTGCCTGTCGGCCGGAGCGACGGAAATACTGATCAGCGCGTCGATATGGCTTTTCGGCTCGGCGTCGCCCAGCACTACGGTGTAGCCTGCGATCACGCCCGTCTTTTCCATACGGCGGATGCGCTCGCTCACAGCCGGGCTTGTCAGCGATACCTGGCGGGCGATATCCTTTACCGTCATGCGGCCGTCGGCCGACAGCAGGCGCAGTATTTTGCGGTCCAGTTCATCCATGCGGGACAAGCCTCCAATGGTAAAATCTTAATGTTTTAAAGCTGTTTTTCAAAGAAAAGCTACAAAATAAATATTTTGAATCCACTTTCGCAGTTTTCTTAATTATATAATGAATTTTTTCGTTTGTAAATGTTTTTATTAAGCATTTTTTCGCTTTCTTCTTTTGACAAATAAAGCAAAAGGAGTATACTAAAGCTACTGAATTTGATTACACCAAACTTATTTATACTTTCCCACCCCTCTATGCAAAAAGCGCTGCCGCCAAGCAGCGCTTTTTGCTTTGTATATAAAAATTGCGGCCCGCGCCCCTTTCCGGCGGCGCGGGCCGTTTTATCCGCCTCAGACCAGATACGGTGTAAAACGGTGCAGATCCATCGTTTTGACAATGCCTTCCAGATACACGCCTTCGGGACGGTACTCCTCTGTCAGGACAGTGCCATTCTCCCGCATGGGCGTAGCCTCTCCCAGTTTATCATAGGGCAGCAGCACCGCGATGCGCCGCACGCGGCCCGCCAACGCGGCGTCCAGGCGTGCCAGCAGCGCGTCCAGCCCCTCGCCCGTCACCGCGCTGGTGCGCACGGCCGAAGTATCGAACAGCGCCGCGTTCTCCACACGGTCACATTTATTGTACACAACGATCTGCGGGATATCTCCACAGCCCAGCTCGCCCAGCACGTCGTCCGTCACGGCCAGCTGCGCGGCAGTCTCCGGGTCCGAAGCGTCGCATACTTTCAGAATCACGTCCGCAAAGGCGGCCTCCTCCAGCGTGCTTTTGAACGCCTGCACCAGATTGTGCGGCAGCCGGCTTACAAAGCCTACGGTGTCTACAGCCACACAGGCCAGCCCCGAGGGCAGCGTCAGACGGCGGGCTGTCGGGTCCAGCGTGGCAAACAGCATGTCAGCCTCCAGCACCTGCGCGCCGCAAAGGCGGTTCAGCAGGCTGGATTTCCCCACATTGGTATACCCTACCAGCGCCACCACGGGCACACCGCTCTTTTCGCGGCTCTTGCGCGTTTCGGCACGGCGGCGCTCCAGCTCTTCCAGGCGTTCGCGCAGCGCGTCGATGCGGCGGCGCACATGGCGGCGGTCGTATTCCAGCTTGCTTTCGCCCGCGCCGCGGCGGGCGCCTGCGCCGCCGCCCCCGCCGCCGCCCTGACGGGACAGGCTGGCGCCAAGGCCCGCCAGACGGGGCAGACGGTACTGCAGCGTGGCAAGCTCCGTTTGCAGTTTGCCTTCATTTGTCACGGCCCGGCTTGCGAATATCTCCAAAATCAGCATGGTGCGGTCTATGACCTGCACCTCCAGCAGTTCCTCCAGATTTCGGATCTGGCTGCCGGACAGTTCGGCGTCGAACACGGCGCACTCCGCGCCCAGGTTGATGCACAGCATACGGCCCTCGGCCAGGCGGCCTTCGCCCAAAAATGTGGCCGCCTCCGGCGTTTCACGCTTCTGCACCACCTCCGCCACGGCTTCCATGCCGTTTGCCTGTGCCAGGGCGGCCAGCTCTTCCATGCTGCGCTCAATGTCATATCCGCCGCAGTCCGCGGCAAACAATACTACTTTGATTGGTTCTTCCGTCATAATTCTCCTTCATGGGGCGTGCCGCCGTACAGCGGCGCATCCCGTCCCGCTCTTTGTCCGTTCATAAAACCGGCGGCGCCAATGCGCGCCGCTCCTGCCGTGTTCATGCTCATCCGGCGCATGGCGGACACCTCTTTCTACATTACTTTTATAATGCATAAGCTGCCTTGCTGCCGCTTACAGCTCATTATAATAAGTATTCCGCCCTCCGTCAAAGGATTTTTTGCTTTCCGGGTTTTTTTATGCTATAATAACCCCAAAACCGCCGCTGCCGCGGCTGGGCGCACTCTGTGCGCTTACGCGCTCCTGCGCGTGGTTTTGGGAACATTGCAGCATGCAAAACCGCAGTACGTGCGGTTTTGTTGGGGCCGCTTCGCGGCGTCATGCTATAATAACCCCAAAACCGCCGCTGCCGCGGCTGGGCACACCCTGTGCGCTTACGCGGCAGCACGGCTGTGCGCGCGGGTAGATTCGGCCCGTGCTGGGGAAAGTATGAATGGGTTGGGGGCTTTTTTTGATGCGAGTTGTCGTAAAGGTGGGCACTTCCACGCTTGCCCACAAAACCGGATGTCTGAACATCCGCCTGGTGGAAACACTGTGCAAAACATTGGCGGACCTGCAGAATGCCGGGCACCAGATCGTGCTGGTTTCCTCGGGCGCCATCGGCATGGGCGTGGGCAAGCTGCAGCTCGGGGCGCGCCCCTCGGACATGGCCACCAAGCAGGCCGCCGCGGCCGTGGGCCAATGCGAGCTGATGTACACCTACGACAAGCTGTTTACCGAATACAACCACACCGTGGCGCAGGTGCTGCTCACGGCGGCGGACATCGAGGACAAAATGCGCCGCCACAACGTGGAAACGACCCTCCAGCGCCTGCTGCAGCTGGGCGCCATTCCTGTCATCAACGAAAACGACACGGTTTCCACAGCTGAGATCGCAGAGGTCTCCACCCTGGGCGACAACGATACGCTGGCCTCCATTGTGGCCGTCAGCGTTGAAGCGGACCTGTTGGTGCTGCTCAGCGACATCGAGGGCCTGTACACCGCCGACCCGCACAAAGACCCGGACGCGGTGCTCATCCGTGAGGTCGCCGCCATCACGCCGGACATTGAGGCGCTGGCGGGGGGCGCGGGCTCCGGCCAGGGCACGGGCGGCATGGTGACGAAGCTGCGCGCCGCGCGCCGTGTGACACAGCAGGGCATCCCCATGGTCATTGCCAACGGCGCGGACCCGCTTTGCCTGTACGACATCGTTGAGGGAAAGCCGGTGGGCACACGCTTTCTGGGGAATGCCCAGGCCTGAAGCGCCGCGCCCATTGAACGTCCCGTTTTAAAGGAGGAAACCGACATGACCACCGCCGATCTGCTTTGCGCCGCCCGCGCCGTAAAACCGGCCGCGGCCGCACTTTCCACCGCTGAGAAAAACCGTCTGCTGGAGGCCATGGCCCAGGCTTTGCTGGACCACGCCGATAATATCCTCGCGGCCAACGCCGCGGATGTGGAGGCCGCGCGCGGCGTGATCGCCCCTGTCATGATCGACCGTCTCTCTCTCTCGCCCGCGCGCGTGGAAAGCATGGCCGAGGGCATGCGCGCCGTCGCCGCACTGCCGGACCCGGTGGGCGAGCTCCTCAGCGAGACAGCCCGGTCCAACGGGCTCGTCATCCGCAAGGTTCGCGTGCCCATGGGCGTGATTGCCATTATCTACGAGAGCCGCCCCAATGTGACGGCGGACGCCGCCGCGCTCTGCCTGAAGAGCGGCAACGTATGCGTCCTGCGCGGCGGCAAGGAGTCCATCCGCTCCAATACAGCCGTTGTCGCCGCGCTGCGCGCGGGGCTGGAGCACTGCGGAGCGCCCGGCACGCTGGTGAATCTGGTGGAGGATACCTCCCGCGCCAGTGCCGCCCACCTGATGGAGGCCCGCGGCTTTGTGGACCTGCTGATCCCCCGGGGCGGCAAGGGTCTCATCCGCGCCTGCGTGGACAGCGCCAAGGTGCCCTGCATCGAAACAGGCACGGGTATCTGCCATATTTATGTGGATGCCGCGGCCGACCTGCAAAAAGCCCTGGACATCGTATACAACGCGAAAACGAGCCGTCCGTCCGTGTGCAACGCCGCCGAGGTTTGCCTGGTTCACCGGGACGTTGCAGAAGCGTTCCTGCCCGCGTTGGCCGCGCGTCTGGCCGGTAAACAGGTGGAGCTTCGGCTCTGCCCCCGCGCCGCGGCCGTCATTCCCGGCACGCCCGCCGGGCCGGAGGATTTCGACACCGAATTTCTGGATTACATTCTGGCCGTAAAGGTCGTGGACAGCGTGCAGGACGCGGCGGCGCACATCGCGGCCCACTCCACGGGCCACAGCGAGGCCATCGTCACCGAAGACGCCGCCGCGGCGGACGCATTCTGCGCAGCCGTGGATTCGGCCGCCGTATATGTGAACGCCTCCACGCGCTTTACGGACGGCGGCGAATTTGGGCTGGGCTGTGAAATGGGCATTTCCACGCAGAAGCTGGGCGCGCGCGGGCCGATGGGCCTGGCCGAGCTGACCAGCTACAAATATATCATCCGGGGCAACGGACAAGTGCGCTGAACGCCCCGCTTTCAACAAGGAGAGTACCGATATGGCAACTTCAAACGAAGCCGAAAAGGCGCGCCACGCGCTACGCCGCCGCCGCAGGCTGCGGCAGGTGCTGGGCGCGGTGGTGTGTGTCCTGGTCGTCATTGGGCTGGCAAGCGTCATTTCCGGCGGCGTGCGCCTGACAGCCAGCCTGTTCGACGACACCGAGGAAAAAGAGGAATTCGAACTGCGGCTGCAAACGCTTGTCTCGCTGGACCCGGAGCCTTTTGATTCACTGGAAAGCGCAAACCGCGCGCGCCTGCTGGACGCGGCCATCTGGTCCGTTATCCAGCAAAACAGCGACAGTCTGGACACCTACGAGCGCGACGAGGTGGGCGCGATGTACCTGCCCACACTGGATATCGACCGCGCCGTGGCCTCGCTGTACGGGCCGGATTTTCATTTCAATTACGAGACCTTCACCGACAACGGGCTGACGTTCCAGTATGTGCCGGAAAAGAACGCCTACCTGCTGCCCATCACCAGCGTGAACGGCAACTATTCGCCGCGCGTGATGCAGATCCGGCGCGAAGGCAGCACCAAGCGCGTGACCGTCGGCTATCTGGACCTGTACGGCAGCGGCGAGATCGTGTTCGACCCCACCAAGCTGGAACCGGCGAAATATATGGATTATATCTTTACGAGAAGCGGCGACGCGTATTACCTGACAGCCATTACCGAAAGCGAGATGAAAGCAGAGAGCCAGACGGGTTCCGTCTCTTCCGGTGGAGCGCAGGCGCCTGTTGCCCCGCAGGACCAGGTGATGGACAATGTGGCCTCGGCTCTGCCCGAGAGCGTGGCACCCGCACAGAGCGGTTCCGCCTCGGAAAGCGCAACCACGGACCCGGCTTCCGCGCCGGCAGAATAACTGCGAAAACACCGCCTATCCTGCGATGGGCGGTGTTTTTGTGACAAGGCGTATTTTTAAGGAAATCGTAAGGGTTTTCCCCTGCCGGAATTTATAATCGGGCGGTATCATACAAGCAACGGGAGGATGCGGATATGGAACAGACAAAAATTCTTGTCGTGGACGACGACCGTGAGATCGTAGGAGCCATTGCGGCGCTGCTGGAGCTGGAGGGCTACACCGTGCTGCGCGCCTACGACGGACTGGAGGCATTGGACGCGCTGCACACCCACGATGTGCAGCTGATGATTTTGGACGTGATGATGCCGCGCATGGACGGCCTTTCCGCCACCATGCAGATCCGCAAGGAAAAGAACGTGCCCATCCTGCTGCTGAGCGCCAAGACCGAGGACGCCGATAAGATCGCGGGGCTGGCCATCGGCGCGGACGATTACATCACCAAGCCCTACAATCCCATGGAGCTGGTGGCCCGCGTGAAAGCAATGCTGCGCCGCTATCTGGCGCTGGGCACGCTGGCGGGCGCGCCCGCCCGGGAAAATGTGGTGACGCTGGGCGGCCTTTCGCTGGACCTGGACGAAAAGCAGCTGACCGTGGACGGCGCGCCCGTGCGTCTGACGGCCACGGAATACCGCATCGTAGCGCTGCTGATGCAGAACCCCGGCCGCGTTTACAACGCGGAGGAGATCTACGAACGGGTGTGGAACGAGCCTGGCTTCAGCGTGGAAAACACCGTGATGGTACACATTCGCCGCATCCGCGAAAAAATCGAGATCAACCCGAAAAATCCCAAATATCTGAAGGTGGTGTGGGGACTTGGATACAAGATGGAAAAGGCGCAATAAAGCGTCGTTTGGGCAGATGGCGGCGTTTGCGCTGGTATTGGCGACGAACCCTGTGCTGGCATTTGTGATATGCCCGAATTTTTCCGGCGCAATGGGGATCCTGCTTTTGCTGCTGAGCTGTGCGGTGTGCGTTGGCTGCACGGTGTTCCTGTTCGTGCGCACCGGGCGCGTACCGGGCTCGGATGAGATTCTTTTGGGAGAATCCGGCGCGCTGCCCACCGAGGTGCTGGCTGCAGTGTTTCTGCTCACTCCCCTGCTGGGAATCGTCCTTGGGTTGTCTCTGGGTACTGTGGATGTGGTCATCGCGGGCATCGGCACCGCGGGCGGCGGCGTGATGCTGCTGTGCCTTTTGGCGCTGGCGCGCAAATGGAAGGCCGGGCGTCTCATCGCCGACAGCCTGCTGGCCCGCGTCTGGCCAACGCTTTGCCGGGCGGCGCGCTTTGCCGGGCGCGCGCTGCGGAGCATCCTCACGGGCGAGAACCATCTCAACGTCCATTATCCCGCCGGGCGTGCGTGGGTCTATCGTATTTTGTGGGTGTGCGGAGTCATGGCCGGGCTTGTGGTGCTTTCCTATCTCATTCTCAGCAATCAGCTTCTGGGCGTAGGCAATGCGCGTTGGTTCGGCTCAGGGCGCTATACCGCCTTCGCCATGTTCGCCATTTTTGTGGTGACGGCAGGCGCCGGATATCTTGTATGGCGCTCTTATCGGGACGCACAGAGCTTCGACGCACTTCTGCGCCAGCTTGATATTGCCGCAAAGGGCGACCCCGCGCCTGTCTGCGTTCCCGAGGACAGCAGCCTGTACGCTGCTTCCAAGGCCGTATCGGACATCGGCGCCCATCTGCAGGAAAGCGTGGCTGCCCAGATGAAAAGCGAACGCATGAAGCTGGACCTCATCACAAATGTCTCCCACGACCTGAAAACGCCCCTCACAAGCATCATCGGCTATCTGGACCTTCTGGAAAAGCAGGACGACCTGCCCGCCGGGACACGGGACTATGTGCTCATCCTGCGGCAGAAGTCCGAACGGCTGGCCACCACTGTGGCGGACCTGTTCACGCTGGCCAAGGCCACCAGCGGCAGCGAGGCGCTGGCCATCGAACCGCTGGACCTTGTAATGGCCGTGCGCCAGACATTGGGTGATATGAACGACTCCATCCGGCACACAGGCGTTCCGGTAAAGGCGACAATGCCGGAGAGCGCCATCGTGCAGGCGGACAGCGGCAAGCTGTACCGCGTGCTGCAAAACATCCTGGACAATGCGCTGCGCTATTCGCTGGTGGGCACGCGCATTTATCTGGAGGTCTCCCGGGGCGACATCGCCACCCGCCTGACGCTGACGAACACCGCGTCCTACGAAATGAACTTCGCCCCGGACGACGTGCTCCAGCGCTTTGTGCGGGGAGACGCCAGCCGCACCACCGAGGGCAGCGGCCTGGGGCTTTCCATCGCGCAGTCCTTCATGCAGAATTTCGGCGGGGGGCTGGAGGTCGGCGTACAGGGCGACACGTTCACCGTGACGCTCACCTTTCCGGGCAGCGCGGCCGCGGGAAATGGCGCCGCGCCTGCCGCCAGGATGGAGGTGTTCGGAACAGCGGAGACCTGCGGCGAAAACGACGGCGGAGATACGGAGCATGCGGCGGAGCCGGATGCACTGCCCTGTACGCCCGCAGACGTATCCGGTGCGGATACGAACAAGGCCCGCGGGGCGTGCGCCACAGCGCCGGAAACACCGGAACCGTGCGGCGTCTCCACCGGCGTCCCGGACGCCGCGCCTGTGCCGGAAGCACCCGCAGGCACGCCCGGCACAGTGGAAAGCGCACACGCCTCCGGCAGGCCGGACGGCACGGACGGCTGTTCCCCGTACGGCGAAGCTGCGGCCTTTTCCGATAAAGCGGCCGCAGCCGCCGCTTCTCCGTCTGAAACAGCCGCGCAGGCGGAACCAAAAGAGCCGGCGCCTGCGCAAAGCGTGTCGCCTTCTAAAACAGAGGAAAACAGCGGCGCCCCCTCCTCCGTTTCCCCTGCCGGGCGGCGGAACGGTCGGCGTAAAAAGCATTGAGCCGCCGAATACGAAGCACAAGACGCAAAAGCGGAGCCGCATATCCTGTCAGGATATGCGGCTCCGCTTGGTCTATCCGGTTTCGGAATTTTGCTTCCCGCAGGGCCCTTACGCTACGCCCGCTTTTGCCAGACGGCCCGCCAGCAGGCGGCCCAGAACACACGCAAGCACGCCCTTGCACACGTCCGGCACAATGAACGGCAGCACGCACCAGCCCAGCGCCGAAACAAGATCCGCCCCGGTGACGGCCATGAACCACGCAGTGCCGAACCCGTAACAGACGAGCAGCCCCGCCAGCATTGCGGCCCCGATCACAGGCAGCTTGCCCGAACGTTTGACGGCCAGCGCTGTGGCCAGAGCAATGAAAATATATCCGATCACATAACCGCCCGTCTTGCCCAAAAGCACCGCAGGGCCGCCCATAAAACCCGCGAACACGGGGATTCCCACCGCGCCCAGAAGCATGTATACCCCCATGGAGGCCGCGGCCCATGCAGGCTCAAGCAGCATGCCCGCCAAAAACGCGCCGAACACCGCAAGGTTGAACGGCACCGGGCCGATGGGAAGCTGGATCTGCGCCAGCACAGCGGTAAGCGCCGCAAACAGCGCGGTCAAAACAAGGTCCTTTGTCGCAATTTTCCGTTTCATGTCATTCCCTCTTTTTCCGCAATGCCGCGCGGCGGGCACAAGGCATGTACCGGCCGCGGAACGGCAGTTTCATTTTTCACCGTGCCGCTGCGGCCCGGCTTTATTGAAACCGGATGCTGACTTCCCCGAACGAAAGCTCCTCCTGCCCGCCGCCGGGCAGACGCACCAGAAGATGCCCGTCGTCGGTGATGGCAAGGGCATGGGCCGGCCGGCGTTCGCCGTTTTGAATGACGTCCACGTCCCGGCCGGGCACCAGGTTGCGCGCGCGGTATTCCGCCATGAAAGACGTATCCGGCAGCGCGGTGCAAAGGGCCAGAAGCTCATCCGCAATGGCCGCAGCAATGCGGCAGCGCCCCACGTGCTCACCGGGGGTGAAAATGGACGCAGCGATCTCTGACAGTTCCTCCGGCCAGCCGCCCTCCGGCGGAAGCAGATTCAGCCCGATGCCCACCACCAGATAGTCTACGCCGCCCGTTTCCACGTCCGCCGCCGCCTCCGTCAGGATGCCGCAACACTTTTTGCCCCGGTAAAACAGGTCGTTCACCCACTTGATGTCCAGCCGCTTGCCCGCCGCGCGCTCCACGGCACGGCACACCGCCACCGCCGCGGCGCTGGTGACAAGCACCGCGCTCTGCATGGGCAGCGCACTGCGCAGCACCATTGAGAGGTAGAGTCCCGTGCCCGGCGGCGACGCAAAGCTGCGCCCCCTCCGCCCGCGGCCCGCGGTCTGGGAATCCGCCACCACCAGCGTGCCGTGCGGCGCGCCCGCGGCAGCCATCTGCTTTGCCGTGAGATTGGTGGATTCCAGCTCCTGTGCCACCACGAGGTTGAGCGATTTGTTCCGCAAAAACAGCCGCACGCCCTGCTCGGACAGCACCTCGCTGTCCGTATCCAGCGTATAGCCTCTGTTCTGCGCGGCGGCGATGGCATGCCCGGCCTTTTGCAGATCCTTGATGGCCTTCCATACCGCCGTACGGGAAACGCCCAGCTCTTCCGCCAGCACCTCGCCGGAGAGCGGCGTGCCGCGGTTCTCCTCCAGCAGCGCCAAAATTCGTTCTTTGGTTGTCATTGTCCGGTACACTTCTTTCTGCAGAAAAGGTGTCTGGATTTATTATAAACGAAAAAAACGCATTGTCAACTCATTTTTAATTCTAAGTTGACAATGCATCTGATTCCTTATTCTCCTGCTTCTCCCCGTCCACAGGCCGCAGCGCACCGTATGCAAGCCACAGCAAAAAAACCGCTCCTGTAAACAGCAGGGTAACTTGCAGCTGAAACGTGTCCATTGAAGCCCAAACGCGCCGCAGCAGCGCCAGCGGATGCAATATATCCCAGCTGTTCAGCCGCAAAAAACGCCCGATGTACATTCCGAAGCCGCACAGCAACAGCACCGTCCCGCCGCCGGCCCATACTGCGGGCCGCGGCCAATGGACGCAGCAATATACACGGAATACGCGCATGGCCTCCAGGCCCAGCAGCACCGCCAGCACGGCGCCCGTGCCCAGCAGAAGCGTCAGCAGCCAGTCGGACACGTTTTCGCTGTGGCGCACCGTCCAATCCGCCGCGTTTACCCATTCCATATTTTGCGGTGTATGGATCAGATCCGTGAGCATGTAAAATGTGTTAGGCAAAAACAGCAGCCACAGCACAGCGAGCGCCGCACGTCCCGCCCAAAGGCGGCACCGCCCGGCAGCGCAGGCAAAACACAGCGGCAGCAGCGCCAACAGCATATTCCATGCCAGTCCCAGCGCCAAAAGACCGCCTGTTCGCCAAACGTGGGCCGCACAGGCGGCCCAGTACAGTCCCACGGCGGCGCCCCATCGAAGTACGCATCTTTTCCGCGCCATGCGTGTCCCTCCCCGTTCCTGCTTTTGCAGCTTTGTACCGCAAAGCCATAAAAACGTCTATGCGGACCGCCCGGCCCACACACCCTAAAGGCTGTTTCTATTTTATCATACGCCTGTGCACCGGACAAGCAGAACGTTTTTCAATTCGCGGCTGTCCCCCTTAATCCACCTCCCAGGTTTTGCCTATGGCTGTCAGTTCTGCGCGTTCAAAGCATGCGCGGGCCTCCCGCAGGACAGTCTGCGCCTGCGGTGTATGGTAGTGCGTCAACAGCAGGCGCTTTGCTCCGTTTTCCGCAGCCAGACGTCCCGCCGTGGCGGCGCGCAGGTGATGTCCCTCTTCCGCACACGTCCCTTCCGTCAGCGTCGCCTCGCACAAAAACAGGTCCGCGCCTGCGGCGACGCGCGCAAGCTGCGGACACGCGCCCGCGTCGCCCGAATAGGCCAGTGTCCTTCCCTCCGCCTCCAACCGAACGCCATAGGATTCGACCAGATGCACCGTGCCGATAAACTCCAGCGCCGCGTCTCCCATCCGGAACCGCAGCCCGTCCTCAATAACATGCGGATCAAACACATCGTTGGTGCACAGCTCGGCCCGTGCCCACGCCGGAAGGCGCGGCGTGAGCAGAGGTATCCTGGGGATGGCCTCGCCGCAGGCCCGCCGGGACTCGAGCTGATATTTCGCGCAGAACAGGTCTCCGAAATGATCAAAATGCAGATGGCTGATGGCGATCAGGTCAAGCGCGGCGAGATCGACGTCTTTCTGCAGCTTGGCAAGGCTCCCGTTCCCCATATCGAGCAATATCCTTCTGCCTTCCGCCTCGATCAAAAAACAGGAGCAAGCGCCGTCCGCCTCCGGGCAGGTGGCGTTATTTCCATATACGGTCATACGCATGCGTAGCCTCTCCTTTCATATATCCACGTAGGTAACTTCTTCCAGTGCCGCCAATTGCGCGCCCAGGCGCTCCTGCGCAAGGCCGGGCGGCAGCCGCACAAAAAGCTCGTAATGCACGCCGCTGCGCTTGTGGCTCGCCTCCAGGTTTATCACCTGCACCTGCATCTCATCCAGGGCCGCCAGCGCCTGCCGCAGACCGGACGGGCCCGGCTGCGTGCGCAGGCACACAGCCGTACATCCGGGCGCGCGCGTCCAGCGGTAATCCCGGTGCAGCATCAGCTGCGTAAGAACGACGAGCGCCGTGGAAAAAAGAGACACCGCGTAAAGCCCGCAGCCCACCGCCATCCCGATGCCTGCCGTCGTCCAGATGCCCGCAGCCGTTGTAAGGCCGGTAAGCGTCCTGTGCCGCATGAATATCATTCCCGCGCCCAGAAAGCCGACCCCGCTCACGATCTGGGCCGCAATACGCGTGGGATCTGCCTTGATGCCCTCGGCAAACAGTGCAAGGTCAAAAAAACCGTATTTGGAAACGATGGTGATAAGCGCCGCGCCCAACGCTACGATCAGATGCGTGCGCACGCCCGCTTCCTTCAGGCGGGCTTTGCGCTCAAAGCCGATCACAAGCCCGCACAGCGCGGCCAGAAAAATACGCAGCAGGCATTCCCAAAAAAGTGTCGCAGGCATATTTCCGGTAAAAGACAATCCATTCAGCTCCTCTCACAGACGAAAAGGCTCCCGTTGCCCGGCACATGCCGGAAATGGGAGCCTTGTATATCTTCCCGCCGCCGGAACGAGTACAGATGAACCATTCTCACCGGTCGAACAGAACGCCGCATATCTGTCCCGGCTGCAAAGCCAGCAGCAGAGCATCCCCGTCCCGCCGCACACCGGGCGCATCCCCGTCCGGGGCTTTCACTGTACAGGCTCCGTCCGCAGCCGTGCCGTGCACCGTCAGCATGCAGGGCGCGCCGGTGTCATTGGCCGCCAGCACCATTCCGCGCCCGTCCGCAAGCTGCCAGCAGGCCGCATAGCAGAAGTCCGGCACAGGCGCCAGCCAGGCGTCATCCAAAAAGCGCGCTTCCTTGAGCAGCGGCTGCAGTTCCCTGCGGAACCGCGCCATCTTCCTGCCATAGATATGATATTCGCCGTCCTGCGGACGCATGCGGGTGGTAATGCCCATCCACAGCACGCTGCCCAATGTAACGGCACGGTGCATATCGCGGTAGAACCACAGGCGCTGGTCGCGATCTTCCGTCTCCCAGCCGCGGGGGTTCACCATATTCACCTGCACGAATTCCGGGAACGTATATTTGAACACATTGTAATATTCATCATATTCCGCGCCGTTCCAGGTCAGGTTGCCCCAGGTATAGCTGCCATAGATATCGCCGCAGTTCTCTGTCATGATATACGCATTGGGGTTGTGCTTTCGCAGACGGCGCAGCAGCTCGCGCAGCACATACACATAGCCGTTGTTGAATTCACCGATATTTTCGTGGCTGTGTTCCGCACAGTAGCATGCGAAAGGCTCTGCAGAAGCCAGCTGGTCCAGGTAAATGCCGTCACAGCCGTAGGCTTTGACGCAGAATTCCGCAGTGTCCAGCAGGTAATCCCGCCAGAGTGTGTCGGACGGGCAGTTCACCGTGAAATGCTCCGGCCCGTAGGTCTCGCGGTACGGCTCGCCCTTTTCGTTGCGGACGGCCATTTTTTCGCCCACGGTCTTGTGGAAATCCGACTTCACGTCAAAAATCCGCGCGTTGATGTACAGCGTGGAAAACCCGCCGTGCTCCCGCACGTATTCCAGCCCGCGCCGGAATTCCATCGCGCTTCCCAGCTCCATGTCCGGATAATATTCCGGGTAGAACGAGTCGAAGCCCGTACGGTTCCAGCTTGCCAGAAACATGTGGCGCACGCCCCAGGCCGCGCCCTCTTCGTACATCTGCGGGATATCACGGAACGTATGCTCGATATTGCCTGTGCGCTTGAAATTGTAGCATTGGTTGAGCGCGCATTCGTCCGCCAAAAACGCCGGATTGTGGTCGAAATCCAAATAGGGCGCGATATACGCGCGGTAAAGCTGCGCGCCGTAATGCCAGTCCTTCGTGGTGACGGCCAGAATATATTCCCCTGTTTCATAGCTTTCCCCGGGACGGACGCGGTAATGCTTGCGAAAGCCAAAGGCCATCCACGGATCTTCGGCGCTTCCGCTTGTTTCGGCTATGACGCCCGTCACGGGGAAGCGCGCGTCATGGCTGCCGATGTACAGGCCGTTTTCGGCGTCGTAATAGTACATCCAGCTCATGGACGCAAGGCCGCAGTAGTTGATCTCGCGGCGGTAGATGTCCCCGAACGCAACGCTGCTGGCGCGCCAGAAATCTTTTTTATTCACACCATAGCCCATTACCGGGTTGCGCGTGCGCTCGCCCGCGTGATGCGGGTAGATGATGGCGTCATCGGCGTAGTCCTCGCCCAGATAGACGCCGCCGATGTGCGGCATCAGTACCTCCACAACATCCGCCGCACTGTGGTTCTCCATCCGGGCACGGATGCACAGACGGTCGTTTTCCGCCGTACAGCGCACAGTCATACCAATGGGCAGACCGCCGAACTCCGTATAGGATATCTCCAGAAAGCCTGCTCCTGCACTCATCCCCGGTACGCCGGGCAGCAGCTTTTTCTTTTCTCCGTCCGCCAGCGCGTACAGCTCCACCAGAGGGCCGCGGGGCGCGGCTTTGATATAATCGTCCCCTGTCGCAAGGTTTACAAGGCTGACGAAATTGTTTGCCTCCGGCGCAAACCGGGCGCGGAAAGCGTTTGTTTTCAGTTCCATGACAGGCCCCTCAAAAACCGTATTTTTCATAATTTTCCAACGCCTCGCCGTTGATGCGCGCCGCGTCCGGCATATGGTTCGAGATATACACACTGGGCTTAAGGCCCTTTTCCAGCAGTTTCTCCACCACCGTGCTCTGCACCGCCCACATCAGGTAGCTGGCGCTGATGCCGCTGGCCGGGCAGATGCGCTGGCCCAGCGCCGGCACATCCACCAGCGTGTCGCCGTAATTGGTGCAGTTGTCCAGACAGTAGGTGCATGCCTCAAACAGGCGCTTGCCGCTGGGGTGCTTGCTGGTAAGATGCCCCGAATATTCCACCGATGTGACAGCCACGGTCGCGCAGCCCATTTCATTCGCCTTCAGCGCCAGATCCACGGGAAAATACTGGTAACCGGAAACGGAGCCGATCATAATAACGTCGTCCGGCAGCACGTTAGCACGGCCCAGCACGTAATCGGCAAAGCCGGGAATGGTGTCGTAGCCCACGATGCCCCGCGCAGGCGCGGGCCGGTGCCGCACCGGGTTCTGTATCTCGCAGGTGATGCGGATGGGCTTTACCGCCATCATGCCGCCTGTTCGGCCCACGCCCTCAAACATCAGCATATGGCCGGTGTCCATAATATGCCACGCGCCGCCGCGGGCAAGGCGCTCCGCGATCTCTGCCGAAGCCTCCAGCACGGCCTCCCGCTGGGTCTGCTCCACCTTTTCCAGAACGCCCTTCATTGCACCGAAATATTCATCCATCAACATGTGCTTCACCCATCTTTTCTTTCATCAGATTTTCCGCGACGCCGGGTGCCGTGATATCCACGCCGGCGCTCTCGCTCAACACACAAAGCGCCGCGCCCACCACCGGGCTGTACTTTGCCGGCTGGTATACGCACTGGGGCACCAGATGTTCCAGCGCCCGGCGGAAGCGTCCGGTGAACAGCTCTCCCATGCGCGCCACGCCGCCCGTGAGCGCCACAGGCAGGCCGTCCGCGTCCAGCTGCCCGGCCACCGTCGCAGCCAGGCGCGCCAGCGCACAGGCCGCTTCATCCAGCACCGCGCATGCATTTGCATCCCCCTCCCGGGCCGACCGTTCCACAGCATAGCTCAGCCGCGCCACATGCCTGCGCGTAAAATCGGGCCGGTATGCCGCGTCGCGAATGGACAGAACATCCGGCAGGCCCAGCATTTCCAGCACGTTTTTTTCCAGAAGCGTGCCGGTCACATGCGTGTCGTGCAGCAGCGCCAGACGCGACAGGCACAAAACGCCTATATGATATCCGCTGCCTTCGTCGCTGAACAGCGGGCCCCAGCCGCCCGCTGTGGCCGTGCGTCCCGCTTTGTCCCGCCCAGTGGCAAAAGAGCCTGTACCGCTGAGCACGGCGATGCCGCAGGGCGCGCCCAGCGCCGCATAAAAAGCGTTCTTTTCATCGCCCAGCTGCCGGACGTTCCCGCTCCCCAAAAGAGTCTCCAGTTCCGGCAGCGCGGGCCGGAAGCCGGGGATGAACAACACGAATTCCCGCACCTGCGCGGGCGCGGCCCCCGCCTGCGCCAGACATTCCATAACGCCCGCATAGACGGTATGCGCCGCTTCGGCCGGAGGCACAAAATTTGCGTTCGCGCCTGCGCCCTGCGCGCGGCCCCGCACACGTCCTGTTTTTTCAAACAGCAGGAAATCCGTCTTTGTTCCCCCGCCGTCGCACACCAGATACAAACCGTTCACCTCATCCTCAGCACAGCGCTTTGATACGGCCCTGATACGCCGCCACCGCGCTGGTATTGTATTCGTCGCCGCCGGGCAGATTGGCGCTGCACAGGACCGGCGGCATCCGCCCCTGCGCAAGATACAGGTTTTCGATCTTCAGTACGATGCGCTGCGCGATGAACAGGCTTCCGAAGGTGGACGCGCCGCCTGTGATCTGCTGGGTGCCGGGGATCGTGAGCAGCCCGTCGCCTCTGGGCGCATGGTTGTCGATGACGATATCGCTCACTTCATACAGGCGCTTTCCCTCCGGCGCGCGGGAGGCAAGCGTGCGGGATATTTTCTTCGAGGTAACGCACACCACCGTCAGCCCCCGTTCCTTTGCGTACAAAGCCGCTTCCACCGGCACCGTGTTGATGCCCGTATTGGAGGAAATGAGGATCGTGTCGCCCGCGCGCAGCCCCGCCTTGCCCAGCACCTCGGCCGCTTTGCCGGGCATGCGCTCCATATGTGTGCTGGTGATCGCGCCGGTATGAAGCATCAGCTCGTCCGAGAGGATGGGATTCACCGGTACGAGCCCTCCGCTGCGGTAGAACATCTCCTCCACGATCATGTGGGAATGGCCCGTGGAAAACACGTGCAGCAGGCCGCCGCCGTCTATGGATGCATACGCCGCGCGGGCGGCTGCGTCCATGGCCGCGCCTTCCTCCTGCTCGATCTGTGCCAGCATCGTATATATTTTATCCAAATATGTATCGTCCGGCAATTGTTTTGCGGTCATCCTTGACCTTCCTTCCTGAAAAAGGGCGGCGGAAACCGCCGCCCTTTCCCCCATTGCTTTATTTGCTCAAAATCGGAGCCGCCTGTTCATCCACGCGCTGTGCAAACTCCTCCGGCGAGACGGCGCCGGCCCACAGGGACTCGCATTCCTTCTGGAACATATTCTGGAACTCCGAGCCGTTCAGGTTCGTGGGATACGGCACGGCCGTCTCCAGGGCCTGTACGAAATACTTGTTGTACGGCGTTTTCGCCTCGAATTCCGTGGTATCCACCATCGTGGAGGCAGGCAGGCCGTAGTTCATATCCAAAGCGATCTGCTGGCCCTCCTTGCCGGAGAGGAACTCCACCACGCGCCAGGAAAGCTCGGGATTTCTGGCGGTCTTGGGAATGACCCAGGTGTTCACAAACGAGGACGTTTTGCTGACGCCGTCCACATAGGGCATGGGCAGCACGGTATACTCAGTGCCGTTTGCGTCAAACGTAGAGGCGGTGGAAAGCGCGCCGATCTGCATGGCCACCTTATTGGCCATAAAGGGGGCGAACTCGCTGTCACCGAACTGCGCGGCCTGCGTGGCCGACGGACACACCTTGTAGGTATTGTACAGGTCATACATGAACTGAACGGCCTTCTGGGTGTTTTCGTCGGTGGAAAGCACGCTCGCCTTGCCGTCCTCACTGTACAGCTCACCGCCGAACGCCGCGATCATGGCGAAAGTCTGGTCGGTATAATTCTTCCAGTAATAACCCCACTGGGCGTCCGCGCCGCTGCCCTTGGTGAGCTGCTTGGCGATCTCGACGAACTCGTCCATCGTCCAGGTATCGGCCGGGATCTCGATGCCGGCGTCTTCAAACATCTTGGTATTGAGATACATGACCTTCGGGGTAACGTCGCGGGCCGCGGCATACATGGTGCCGTTCACGGTCAGGGCGTCCTTCACCACGGGGTACAGAGCGTCCTTATACTCCTGGCTGGCCAAATCGTCCAGCGGAAGCAGCATACCGTTCAGCGCATAGCGGGGCACCTGGTCCATGGCCAGCATCATCACGTCGGGGATCTCGCCGCCGGCCAGCTTTGTGACCATTGTATCGGCGTATTTGCTGGGAATGGTAACGAATTCCAGCTTGATATCCGGATTCGCCGCTTCAAAATCCTGCTGCATCTTCTGCAAATGTTCAAACTTCGTCACGTCCCACCAGGTATAGACCTTCAGTGTGGTGGGGTCGGCCGGGGCCGTGGGCTCGGAGCCGGAAGCCGGAGCGCTGCCGGACGCAGCGGGCGCCGAGGACGGCGCACCGCCGCAGGCGGCCAGCGAAAACACAAACGCCAGTGCAAGAACAAGTGACAGAACTTTGCTAATTGACTTTTTCATGTTGATCCTCCATTGTATGATTTGATATGTCACGGCGCGGCGCGCCGTTCATTCCGAAAAGAGACATCATTTACCGCCAAAGCCCGAATTCATGGTAGAGGCCATGAACTGCTTTTGGAAGATGAGGAACACAATGACGATGGGCACGATGCTGAGGGACGCGCCCGCCAGAAGCACGGCCCAGTTGGGTTCCCACTCCTTCAGGTATTTCAGGCCCACGGTCAGCGTCAGCTTGTCGTAGTCGTTGATCACCAGCATCGGCCACAGGAACGCGTTCCACACACTGCGGAACGACAGGATGGCCGTCGTGGCAATGGCCGGCTTCGCATTTGGCAGCACGATGCGGAAAAACACGCCCAGCCGCGTACAGCCGTCGATGATGGCGGCGTTTTCCAAGTCCTTGGGAATACTGAGGAAAAACTGGCGGAAGAAAAAAATGTTGAACGCATTGGCGCCCGTGAACATATTCGTCAGGAACAGCGCCGCATATGTATTGATGAGCTTCATATCCACAACGATCTTATAGTTGGGGATGAGGGTGACGTGGCTGGGGATCATCATCGTGGCGATGAACGCAAGAAACAAAATGTTCCTGCCGCGGAACTCCAGCCGCGTGAGCGCATATGCCGTGAGAGAGGCGACCGCGATCATACAAAGAGGCATCGCGACGGACAAAAACACCGAATTGACCGTAAACTTATCAAAGGGCAGCACCTGGAACAGGCGCTCGTAGTTCTCCATCGTGAACGGCCTGGGCCACAGGTCCAACGGATTACCGCCGTAAAGCTGCTCCGAGGATTTGAAAGAGGAGAGCAGCGACCAGACGAAAGGATAGATCATGATGACGCTGAGGGCGACCATGAAGATGTGGTATACGGTGTTGCCCACGGTCTTGCGCGCGGACATGCCAAGCTGCGGTTTTTTCATGCTCATTCACCCCCCTGTTCATGGCGGAAGCGGTATTGGATCAGCGTCACCACCATGATAATGGCAAAGAATATCCACGCCAGCGCCGACGCATAGCCCATGTTGTAGTTGGTAAAGCCCTGCTCATAGATATAGTACATGATGGTGCTGGTGGAGCCGAGCGGCCCGCCCTGCGTCATTACGAAAATGGATTCAAACATGTTGAACGCCTCGATCACCAGCAGGATGGCTACCACAAACGTTGTATTGGAGAGCATCGGCACCGTAATGCGGATAAATTTCTGCCATCCTGTGGCGCCGTCCACATCCGCGGCTTCGTACAATGTCTCCGGGATGGTCTGCAGCCCGGCAAGGAACATCAGCATATAATAACCGCTCATCTGCCACACGCGCATGATAACGAGCGCGGGCTTGCTCCAGGCCGGGTCGCCCAGCCACAGCGGCACATCATTCAGGCCGATGGCAGTGAGAATGTTGTTCAGGATGCCCATGTCCGGGTTGAAGATCCACAGCCACACCATGCTCACCGCGACGGTGGACGTGATGCTGGGCAGGAACAGAGCTACACGGTAGCCCTTTGTCAGCCTGCCCGCCTTTTTGTTGATGAGGATGGCCAGCAGCAGCGACACCACCAGCACAATGGGCACCAGCGCAACAACAAAATAGAACGTATTGCCGAAATACGGGTAAAAGTACTGGTCGTCCGTGAACGCCTTGACGTAGTTCTGCAGGCCCAGCCAGTTCGGCTTGCTGAGCAGGTTGTAATCGGTGAAGGATAAGTACAGCGAATACAGGATAGAACCGAAGGTGAAAATGCTGAACCCGATGAGCGCCGGTGAGACAAACAGCCAGCCCGTGCAGGCCTCGCGCCGTTTCAGGTTGAACCTGCGCCGTCCGCCGCGCTCTGATCTACTTTTTTCCGTCATGAACCTCTGCCTTTCCTCATTTGATTTAAGCTGCAACAAGACAAGTTGTCATGTTGTTATAACAATACCGTTCAAAAAATTTTTCGCGGGCGCAGCCCAGCCGCAGGCGGGGCAGGCCCAGCGAAAGTTTACTTTTCCAGAGTGACGTTAAAGATATATTTATCCCCGCGGTAAATGGAATCCACATATTCAAAGGGCGCGCCGTCCATACCGTACGTAGTGCGGGAGATGCACAGCACCGGCATTCCTGTTTTGATTTTCAGCAGCTTCGCATCATGGGAGCTGGCCGCTCCGGCCTGGATGCTCTGCACCGCCTTGCTGCATTCGCAGCCGTATTGCTCCTTGAGCAGCGCGTACAAAGATTTGCTCAGATCCTGCGTTTCAATGCCCGCGAAACGGTAAAAGGGCATATGGACCTTCTCCACAGCCATGGGGACGCCGTCCGCGCAGCGGATGCGCGTCAGGAAATAGATCTTCTGGGTGACGTCGATGTTCAGCGCCTTTGCCACTGCCTCCGTGGGCAGCATCAGGCTCTGTTCCACAAGGATGGTGGACGGTTCCAGCCCCAGGCTGCGCATCTCGTCGCTGAAGCCGATCAGGTGATTGAGCTGCATTCCCGCCTTCTTGGATGCGACAAAGCTGCCCTTTCCCTGCACTTTGTAAATATATCCCGCCTGTGCCAGGCCGTCCAAAGCCTGGCGCACCGTGATGCGGCTCACGCTGAACAGCGCGCCGATGGCCTCTTCCGTGGGCATCTGCTGCCCCTCCGACAGCTTGCCCGCGTCGATCATTCCCTGATAATAATTGATAATCTGCAAGTACCTGGGTACCGCTTTCACCAAAGGCACCTCTTTCCCTCCCGGCAGGCATTCCGCCGCCGGGCGCTGCAAGGCCGCCTGTAGGATGTTGTTGGCCGCCTTGTTGTTATGACAACATAATAATCCTTTTCCAGTCTTCCGTCAACCATTTTTTCAGCTTTCTCCATCTTATCCAAACTTTGCGCGCAAGAATCGGCATTTTACACAGCCGCGGCGTCCTTTCCTGCATCCGCATCACACGGACGAATCCCTCTCCCCCGCCTTCTTCCGGGTGCGCCTTACGATAAAGTCTCCCGGCCCGGCGCAGCCTGTAAGCCAGATGAACAGCGCGTAAATAACGCTGGTGAATACCGCTCCCAAAACAGCCCAGGCCAGAAGCGGCAGGCCCAGCCGCTGCGTCAGCGGCTGCAGCACGAACCGGCACGCCGCGCCCGCACACAAAAACGAGAACACCGGTTTTATCACCCAACGCAGCCATTGCACACGCAGCCCTGTAACATGCAGCAGGCGGTGCAGGTTCAGCAGGCTCGTCAGCAGATTGCTCACCAGCATCACGAACAAAAAGCCCTGCATGCCGAAGCGCGGCAGCAGCAGGTAGATCAACGCGATGCGCACAACCGAATCCAGCGCCGTATAACGAAAGGAGGAGAGCTGCTCCCCCAGCCCTTTCAGGATGCCGTCCACCATGCTCTCCATATACATAAAGGGCATCAGCGGCCCCAGTATCGACAGATAAAAACCGATCTCCTCGCTCTGGTACAGCACCAGGCCGATCTCCTTTGCAAACTGGGTGAACAGGCCGCCGGCCAGAAACGAAAGCACCAGCGTGATGAGCATGACACGGTTGACCAGATGTTCCAGCGCCGCGCGCCTGTTCTGCACATGCGCCTCGGTGATCTCCGGCAGCAGCAGCGTAGAAAGCGTGGCCAGAAATGAAAACGGAAAAAAAATCACCGGCATGGCCATGCCTTTCAGCGCGCCGTACTGGCTGAGCGCTGTTTCGCGGCTGAGCGTATACAGCGCAAGGCAGCCGGGCACCATTACATTTTCAACGGTGCGCAGCACGCTCGTCATATACTGGTTCGCAGCAATGGGCGCTATGATATCCCACAGCTGCCGTCCCAGCCCCTGCACCGGACGCTTTGCGTTACGGGGCACGTCCCTCAGCTCACGCCGGTAGCACCATTCCATATATACCCAGCTCGCAGCCTCGCTGACCGTATTGCCCACGACCACGGCCGCGCAGGCCGTTCCGATGCCCTGCGGTACGGCAGAATCAATGAGCAGCGCCACCACGCCGATGCGCACGACCTGCTCGAAGATCTGTGCGCGGGAATTCGGCCCCACCTTGCGCCGCGCCATGAAAAACCCCCGCAGACATGCCGAAACCGCCATAAACGGCAAACTGGGCGCCAAAATGCGCAGCGAGAGCGCGGCCCGCGCATCCTCCAGCCACCAGTCCGCTGCAAGCCCCGCTCCAGTGAACAGCAGCGCGGCCGCAGCCGCGCCAAGCCCAAGCCCCAGCGCCAGTGTGCGGCGCATGGCTGCGCGCACATTGGCGGGGTCGTCGGTGGCCAGCAGTTCCGCCGAAAGACGCGTGGCCGCCACCGAAAGCCCCGCCGTAGCCAAGGTGACGGCCATTGTGTAGACCGTGTAGATCAACTGGTACAGGCCCATGCCCTCGGCGCCGATACGCGCCGCGATATAAATGCGGAAGAACATGCCTGCGGCACGCAGCAGCAGGCCTGTTCCCGTCAGAATGGCCGCGTTTTTCAAATAGCTTTGGCGCGCCATGCGTCCACGCCCCTTTCCCTTTTTTATGTATACGGACCCGGACGGGAAAGTATGTGCGGCGCGTATTGCCTTTTTGCCGGGACATCCTGTATACTGGTAGACAGGAATTTGGAAGGGAGACGCAACATGGACTTGGAACATTTGATCGAGCTCATCCTGCCGCCCATCATCGGCGTACTGGAGATGATGGGCATTTTTGTGGTGGCAGTGTCGGCAGTGCGGGCCTTTGCGGAATATCTGGGCAATACCTTTCTGCACCGGCATTACGCGCTGCAGTTCGAGCTTGCCGACGGCCTTGCCACCGGGCTGGAATTTAAAATGGCCGCCGAGATCTTAAAGACCGTTCTGGTACGGGAGATGAGCGAGCTGCTCATTCTGGGCGCGGTCATCATCCTGCGCGCGCTGCTCAGCCTGCTGATTCACTTCGAGCTGAAAAGCAGCCAGACGCGAACGGAGGAAAAGCCTTGAAGGAAATGATCCAAAACGCGGTAGATGCCATCCGCGCCGTGGCCGGCGCACGCCCGTCGGTGGGCCTGATCCTGGGCAGCGGGCTGGGCGGTCTGGCCGATGTGCTGGAGGATGCGTCTTTTGTGGAATACGCCTCCATTCCCGGCTTTCCCGTTTCCACCGCGCCGGGGCACGCGGGACGTTTTGTGCTGGGCCGTCTGGCCGGGCACGGCGTCGTGTGCATGCAGGGGCGTTTTCATTTTTATGAGGGACATCCCATGTCCCACATCGCCGCGCCCGTCCGTGTGATGAAAGCGCTGGGTGTGGAAACGCTGCTGGTGACAAATGCCTGCGGCGGCGTGAACCTCGATTTCCAGGTGGGCGACCTGATGGTCATTGACGACCACATCAATTTTATGGGCGCCAACCCGCTCACCGGCCCCAACGATGCGGGCTTCGGCCCGCGCTTCTGTGATATGACCTACGCCTATACGCCCGCTCTGCGCCGTCTGGCAGACGAGGTGGCCGCCGCGCAGGGCGTTGCACTGCGCCACGGAGTATATCTGGGCTATATGGGCCCCAGCTACGAAACTCCGGCGGAGATCCGTGCGTTCCGCGTGCTGGGCGCGGACGCCGTGGGAATGTCCACGGTGCCGGAGGTCATCGCCGCCAGCCACTGCGGGCTGCCTGTGCTGGCCATCAGCCTCGTCACCAATATGGCCGCGGGCGTGCTGGAAAAGAAGCTGGACGAAAACGAGGTCATCGAGACGGCCGCAGCCCGCGCAAAGGTGCTGGAGCGCCTGGTCACGGGAATCGTGGAGCGCCTGTGAGCCGCCCGGAGCAAAACGGCATGCAGAGCAGCTCCCGACGCCGCGCGGTCCGCTCCCTCAAAGCCGTTAATCCAAACCGCAAAACGGCCCGGGCGCAATATGGCCCGGGCGCACATAAAAAGGCTTTGCCGCTCACTGCGCGGCAAAGCCTTTTTTCAAATCAGCCGTCAGCTCCTGGTATTCCATCAGCTCCATCACGGGCTTGTGGAACGTCTCCATCAGGCTGCAGTATTTGTCGAACATCACAATCACATACGCCTCGCGGTATTTGGGCGGTGTGACCGTCAGCGGCCACATATGCCGCAGGATGATATTCTTTTCCCTGTCCGTAAGGCTGAACAGGCGCTGGGCGTTCTCCAGCGCGCGCCGCGGATGCGTCAGCCCGTGAAAATAATTGCCCGTTTCCTTTGCGTGGAAGTGCCAGTCGTACAGAAAAAGGTCGTGCAGCAGCCCGGCGCGGGCGGCGGCGCGGGCCTGCCATCCATGGTCCCTGCAATACAGGTAGCTGAGATACGAAACATTGATGCTGTGGCGCAGGCACGAGGTCTCACCGTGCTGGGTGTACGCCTCCATGGAACGCACCAGCGGATGTTCCAGAATATCCTGTACCAGAGCCAGGTATTCCGGATCTCTGGGTACCGTGATGGAGCACACGGTTTCCTTGCTGCGGTAAATCATTTCTAAAAAATCCCCTTTGTGTAAAGGTCGGCGCCGCGCTTTTCAGCGGGCGGCGCGGCCGGGCACGGGCTCGGCCTCTGTGGAAGTATGCGCATTCTGATACGCCTGATACGCGCTGACGGCAAAATCCACCGCATAGGCGCATACCAGCAGAAATGCGGCCGCCAAACCGACACGGTCTGGAATGAGCAGAACGGCGCGGAACACCAGCCGGTGCAGAAACGCAAACAGCAGAAGGGCGATGAACCCCCAGCCCAGCGTGCTTTCCAGGCACAGAATCCCCTTATAATTGAACGGCTTATTGGTGTAATCCCACCAGAAGGTGCCGAACAGGCGCAGCATCAGCCGCGCGGTGAGGTATTCGAACAGCGTTGCCAAAACGGCGCCCACAAGATAGAGCAGCACATAATTGCCGGAGAACGGACGCAGCAGCGCAAAGCCGAGCATTGCGCCGAAGCCGTAGATGATACAGAACGGCAGATGCGCAAAGCCGCGGTTCTCCCACCGGCCCTTCTCCCGGCGTATGACGATGCACTCCATCACCCAGCCCAAAAAGCTGTAAAGGAAGAATGCGTTGATCAGCACATGGGGCGCCACAGGTGCGGTATAAAAAATCGTACCCACGTTGTCCATCCTTTCTGTTTTGCGGCATGTAGCCGCGATCGCTAATATTACAGCAGGACGCCGCAAAGCGGCCGCAACAAAACCGCGCCTGCTGCGGTTTTGCATGGTTCAATGCTCTCAAAGCCCATGCGCGAAAGCGCAACAGCGCACGAAGTGCGCGTGGCCGCGCAAGCGGCGGGCGTGAGGTTATTGTACCATATTTCTAAGCTCGCACTTCGCGTACCGCTCGTGCTCACTAAGAAACATGGTATCTATGCCGCTAAGCTCATGCTTCGCCTGCGGCTCGCATTCGCTAACCGGACATATTATACCGTATATTTCCCTGTCCCGCAACCAAAGCCACGGCTTGACACCCTCTTTGCGCGAACCTATAATGAAGATACCACCCGGAAGGAGAATGACAATGAGCGAAAATTGTACGCACAATTGCGAGACCTGCGGCGAAAACTGCGCCTCGCGCAAAACAACCCCCGCGGATTTCCGCGAACCGCCCCACGCGCTGAGCAGTATTAAAAAAGTGATCGGCGTCGTCAGCGGCAAGGGCGGCGTCGGCAAGAGCATGACATCCGCCATGCTGGCCGTGCTGCTGAACCGCCGCGGCTATAAGACCGGCGTGCTGGACGCCGACATCACCGGCCCCAGCATCCCTAAGCTGTTCGGTATCCACGGCCGCGCCCATGCGGACGAAGTGGGCTGCTATCCCGTACAGAGCCGCACAGGCATCGACGTGATGAGCGTGAACCTGCTGCTGGAGCACGAAAGCGACCCTGTCGTGTGGCGCGGGCCCATCATTGCGGGCACCGTCAAGCAGTTCTGGCAGGAGGTCATCTGGAAGGATGTGGATTTCCTGTTTGTGGACATGCCCCCGGGCACGGGCGACGTACCGCTGACGGTGTTCCAGACGCTGCCGGTGGACGGCATCGTCGTAGTGGCCAGCCCGCAGGAGCTGGTGAGCCTGATCGTCGCCAAGGCCGTGAACATGGCCAATATGATGAATATTCCCGTGCTGGGCCTTGTGGAAAACATGAGCTATGTCCTGTGCCCGGACTGCGGCAAAAAAATCGACGTGTTCGGCGAGAGCCACGTTGCCGAGACAGCCGCCGAGTTCGGCGTTCCGGTGCTGGCCCGCATCCCCATCGACCCGCAGCTTGCCAGGCAGGCCGACCTCGGTGTGATCGAATCCTTTGAGGGCGACATGCTGGACGGCGCGGCCGACGCCATCGAAAAGCTGCTGTAACAGGCAAAGGAGGCAAGCATGAAAAAATTTCTCACCGAGTTCAAGGAGTTTGCGGTGCGCGGCAACGTCATCGACATGGCTGTCGGCATCGTCATCGGCGGCGCGTTCAGCAAGATCGTGACCGCGCTCGTCAATATGGTGATGTCCGTTGTGGGCCTGTTCACCAGCGCGGTGAACCTGAGCGAGCTCGCCGTTACGCTGCAGCGGGCCGGCGAAGAAGCGCCTTACTTTTCCCTGCCCTACGGCGCTTTTCTGCAGAGCGTGCTGGAATTCATCATTCTGGCGCTGTGCGTGTTCTGCGCGCTGAAGGTCATCAACCGCTTCAAGCGCAAGAAAGCGGAAGAGGTCGTGGAGGCTGCCGCAGCAGCGGAGCCCTCCAAGGAAGAAACGCTCCTGGCCGAGATCCGCGACCTGCTGAAAGCGCAGGCCGAAACCGGCAAATGAGCCTTCTGTTTATAATACGAGAAAAAGCGTCCGGAGACTTCATCTTCGGACGCCTTTTTATTGCTTTGTAACAAAAAACACCTTAGCGGCCGCGGGCCGGGGACGGCCCACATGGTCTAAAAAATAGTCTGCGGCTATTTTTATACGATTTAATTTTTTTCACAAATACCGGCCGCAGACTTTACTCCCTGTCGCTGAGCAGGATGCGGTCGTTGTCCAGCTCTTTGCCCGCGCTCGTACGGAATTTCTCCAGCAGCGCGTCCACCGTCATGCCCGCGCGCTCCTCCCCCGCAAGGTCCAGCACGATGCGGCCCGCATCCATCATAATGGTGCGGTTGCCAAGCTCCAGCGCGGAGCGGATGTTGTGGGTGATCATCATGCATGTAATGTTGTTTTCCGCCACGATGCTCCTGGTCAGCTCCAGCACCTTTTCTGCGGTGGAGGGATCCAGCGCGGCGGTGTGCTCGTCCAGCAAAAGCAGCTTGGGCGTAACAAGGGTTGCCATCAGCAGCGTCAGCGCCTGGCGCTGTCCGCCGGAAAGCAAGCCCACCGGGCTTTTCAGCCGGTCCTCCAGGCCCAGGCCCAGAGCGGCCAGCCGCTCGCGGAAATACTCCCTGTCCTTTTTCGACACCGTGCCGAAAGGCGAACGCGTGCGCACAGAGCGCAGATACGCCAGCGCCAGGTTTTCCTCGATGGTCATGTGGGGCGCGGTCCCCTTGAGCGGGTCCTGAAACAGACGGCCCAGGTGGTTGGAGCGCTTATATTCCGGCAGGAACGTCATATCCTCTCCGTCCAGGATAACGCGGCCCTCGTCTACATAGAACACGCCCGCAACAGCGTTGAACAGCGTGGATTTGCCCGCGCCGTTTCCGCCGATGATGGTGACGAAATCTCCGGAGGCCAGTGTGAGGGAAAGATCCTCCACAGCCTTTTTTTCATTGATCGTGCCCGCGCCGAAGGTCTTGGAGATATGACGCAGTTCCAGCATTTCAGACATTGCGGTTCGCCTCCCTGCGTTTTCTGTAAAAGAGCACCTTGTCCCGGATGGCCGGGTACGAAATAGCCGCCGCCACGATGAGCGCCGAAACCAGCTTCATGTTTTTTGCGTCGATGTTCACCGCGATGGCCGCCGCCACGATGATGCGGTATACCACAGCGCCCACAGTTGCCGCCAGCACGCCTTTTGCCAGCGCGTGGGGCCCGCCGCGGCCGAACAGCACCTCGCCGATGATCAGGCTGGCCAGCCCGATGACTACCATGCCCGTACCCAGCGTATTGTCAGCAAATTTCTGATACTGGGCGATGAGCGCACCTGAAAGCGCCACCACGGCGTTGGAAAGGCACAGGCCCACGGTGGTGGTGAACGCCGGGTTGATGGACGATGCGGACACCATGTCCCGGTTGTCGCCCGTGGCCCGCAGAGACAGGCCCAGCTGCGTGCGCAGAAACAGCACCAGCAGCACGCACAGCACGGCGGTGATGGCCGCGGCCTGCAGCAGGCTTCCGAAGCCGCCCGGCATGGCCTCGGCGGCCGTAAAGATAGTCTTTTCCTTAAAGAAATTGATATTCGGCTTTCCCATCACCATCAGGTTGACGGAATACAGCGCAGTCATGGTGATGATACCCGCCAGAATAGGCTGCACGCCCAGCTTCGTCTGCAAAAGCGCGGTGACAAACCCCGCCAGTGCGCCGCAGAAAAATGCCAGCACCACGCCCAGCAGCGGCTGGCCCTGCACAGTAAACACAGCCGATACAGCCGCGCCCAGCGTGAAGGTGCCGTCGGTGGTGAGGTCCGCGATGTCCAGCGTACGGAACGAGATATACAGGCCCAGCGCGACAAGGGCATAAATAAAGCCCTGCTCCACGGCGCCCTGCAAAACAAGCAAGCTCATGGTCGTTTCCCCTTTTGTATGTATTTTCCGGAACAAGGCGGCGCGGAGCGGCATTTAAAGGCCGCTCCGTTCCGCCGCGGGCCGCAGCGCGGCCCGTTTTTTCAATTGCAGCATATTCAGCGTGTCACTGCACGTACCGGCTCACATCCACACCCAGCGCAGCCGCGGTATCCCCGTTGACCACGACGGAGGACTCATTCACCAGCTCCACCGGGATATCCGCGATGGGCGTGCCCTCCAGCACTCTGCACACCATGTCTGCCGTCTGGCCGCCCAGCACGGTATAATTGATGCCCACAGTGGCAAGGCCGCCGTCCCGCACCATGCTGTCCGCAGTGGGATACACCGGAAGCCCTGCCGCAATAGCCTCCTGCGCCAGCACGGGCAGCGCGCTGGCCACCGTGTTGTCGTTGGGGATGAACAGCGCGTCCACGCCCTTTGCAATGACGCCCCGCGCGGCCTGCTGCACCTCGCCCGAGGATGCGACCGTCACTTCCTCATAGGCGAGGCCCCGCGCATCCAGAAAGGCCTTTGCTTTTTCAATGATGGACTGGCTGTTGACCTCGCCTTCATTGTATATAAAGCCGTAGGTCCCGATGCCGGGCGTCAGCTCGTCCGCCAAAGCGAATATTTTTGCGACGTCAATGCCGTTGGAAACACCCGTGATATTGCCCGTCGTCCGGTCAAAAGCATCCAACAGTCCGGCCGCGACAGGGTCGGCCACCGCGCTGAACACAATGGGCACATCCTGCGCTGCCGCAGCCGCGCCCTGGGCCGCACCCGTGGCAATGGGCACGATCACGTCAACGCCCTGTGCGGCGAACTGCTCCGCGATGGTGCGGATGGCTGTGGGATCTCCCTGTGCGTTTTTATAAACGACCTCCACCGTATAGCCGCCCGCAGCCGCGCCCCGGGCAAGGCCCGCCTCAACGGCCTCCCGGATCTCGTCCAGAGAGGTGTGTTCCATCTGCTGGAGGATGCCCACGGTATAGGCCTTTCCGGCCTGCATACCGGAATCCGCACCAGAAGAGGGCTCCGCCGGGTAGGAAACGGATATACCGGAGGAAGCCCCGCCCGCGCAGCCTGCCAGAGGCAGGCACAGCACAAGGGTGAGCAGTGCGGCGCATATTCTGTTTTTCATTGCAGTGTCCCTTTCCGCGTGCAGCTTACCGGGCGTACTTGCTGACGTCCACGCCGATGGCGGCGGCGGTCTCTTCATTCACCACAACGGCGTTCTCCTTTAAGACCTCCACAGGCACTTCGCAGACGGGCGTGCCCGTCAGGACCTTCAGCAGCATGTCGGCCGTCTGGGTGCCCAGGTTGGTGTAGTTGACGCCCACGGTGGCAAGACCGCCGTCGTTCACCATGCTGTCGGCCGCCACATACACGGGCTTTCCGGCCTTGATGGCCTCGTCCGCCAGCACACCCATGGCGCTGGCCACCGTGTTGTCGATGGGCGCAAAGATTGCGTCGCATTTGGAAAGCAGCGTCTGTGCCGCCGTCTGCACGTCTCCGGTGCTGGCAACGCTGGCCTCGGTGTAGCTGATGCCCTGGGCGTCCAGATAGGCCTTTGTCTCGTCGATTACGGAAACGCTGTTCACCTCGCCGGTGTTGTAGATGAGGCCGAAGCTCTCGGCGTCGGGCGTAAGCTCGGCGGCAAGCTCGAAGATTTTTTCAACGGGGATCGCGTCGGAGGTACCCGTGATGTTTCCCTCGGGCGCCTCCAGGTTTTCCACAAGACCTGCGGCGGCAGGGTCCGTCACGGCGCTGAAGATCACGGGAATATCGGTGCCGGCCACCGCGGTGGCCGCGCCCTGCGCGGCCGGAGTTGCGATAGCCACAATGGCGTCCACCTTGTTGCCCACAAACTGCTGGCAGATGGTGTTGATGGTGCTGGTGTCACCCTGGGCGTTCTGGTAATCGACATTCACTTTTACGCCGTATTCCGCCCCTTTGGCCTCCAGCCCGGCTTCGATGGCCGTGCGGATCTCGTCCAGAGAAGCGTGCTCCATCAGCTGGATCAGCCCGATGTTGACTTCTTTCAGCGAAGCTCCGGAAACGGAACCGGAACCGGACGCGGAGGCCGCAGCCGGGACAGAACCGGAGGAGGACGAACCGCCGCAGGCGGTGAGCGCGCCAAGCGCGAAAACGGCGGACAGGGCAAGTGCTGCAAGCTTCTTCATTTTCATGGTCAAAAACCTCTTTCAAAATTCAGTTTGAGCGGCGCGGACGCGTCGCCGGGCATACGGGCGGACAAGGCTTCGTTTCACCATCGCCATCGCAGCCGCTGGGTGTGTTTTGAAAGCAGATTCGGTTTTTTCTTCATTGGGAACCCCTCCTGCGCCGGGCCGGCGCAAATAAAAAAGCGCCTGCCCTTGCTGTTCACAAGGACAGGCGCTGAAACTGCACCTGCGGTACCACCTTGATTGCCGCTCAAACAGCGGCCGCCTCTGCGAAGATGCCAACACATCCTCTGCCCTGTAACGCGAGCACGCGTCAGAAGCTACTGGGCTTTGCGCCTTTCACCCTGCCCTCGGCGGTCCATTTGCCGTTCCGCTTCCGGCCCCACTTCCAGCAACGGGGGCTCTCTTTGCGTGCGCTTACGGCTTTATCTCCGCTTCATCGGTTTGGTAGTATTAAACACCAAACCGGCAAAAATGTCAAGCGGTTTCCGCAAAATTTTTTAAAACATTTTAACGCGATAAAGCGGCGCCGCTCTAAACATAATACGGGTTAGGTTTTGTGAGCAGAACGATAAGGTCGACAAACCATCCGATCCCAAAAAGGCCCAACGTAAACAGATAAAGTACGCCCATCCCGACCTTTCCCTCGTAAAATTTGTGCGCGCCAAAGTAACCCAAAAGCAGACACAGAACAAAAGCCGTCCATTTGTTTTTTGCCCTTGCCCCTACACCGGCAACCACTGCCGCCGCTGTATTGGTGTTCATATTGGTATTCTGAATAACGACCTGCGGCTGTGCCGCGCCGGCCAGCTCCTCCACCTGCCTGCCGCAATGCGTACACATTACCGCATCCTGAGGGATCGTACCACCGCAGTGCTTGCAAAACTTTGTTTTGGCCTGCGTCTGCCCAGACGTATTTGCTTCTACTTCCATTTTCAATGCCTCCTCCAGTGTTTGCTCTTATTTTACACCACATGTAGTGTACAGTCAATACACTTAATCAGGTGTATCCTAAAATGGGCGCGGAGGTGTTTGCGTGAAAACTTATGTAGACATCATACGCGAACTTCGGGAAGACCGGGATTTGACCCAAAAAGAGGTAGCCCAATACCTCGGCACAACGCAACAGGTATATTCCCGTTATGAAAACGGGGAAAACGAGTTGCCCGTCCGTCACCTGATTGCCCTGTGCCGCTATTATCATGTCAGCGCCGACTATCTTCTCGGGCTGGAGCCGTTCTGAGCGTGCGCTGTGCAAGCGGGCCGCGCCGCATTCTGAAAAAGAATGCGGCGCGGCCCGCTTCTATTTGAATTCAGCGTACACGCAGGCTTTCCCGGTAAGCCGCCGGGCCGCTCTCGTACAGGTTTTCGCCCCGGCTGTCGATGACGACCGTCAGCGGCATATCCCGCACGCACAGGCGGCGCACCGCCTCGCTGCCCAGGTCCTCCCAGCAAACAAGCTCCGCGCTCTGCACACAGGCGGCAATGGCCGCGCCCGCGCCGCCGATGGCCGCAAAGTATACGGCGCCCGTCCGGCGCATGGCCGCCACGACCTCCGGCCCCCGCGCGCCTTTGCCGATCATGCCCGTCTGGCCCATGTCCAGCAGCGTGGGCGCGTAGGCGTCCATACGGTAGCTGGTGGTGGGGCCCACGGAACCGATCACCCCGCCCGGGCGGGCGGGCGTGGGGCCGGCGTAATAAACGACCGCGTCCTCAATGGCAAAGGGCAGAGGCTTGCCCTCTGCCGCCAGCGCGCACAGGCGCTTGTGAGCAGCGTCCCGGGCCGTGTAAATGGTTCCCGAAAGCAGCACCGTGTCCCCCGCGCGCAGCTTTGCCGCATCCGCTTTGGAAAGCGGGGCCGTCAGCTTATATTCCATTACAGCACCACCTCCGCGTGACGGGTTACGTGGCAGTTGATGTTCACCGCCACAGGCAGGCCCGCGATGTGCGTGGGGAATGTTTCGATCTGCAGCCCAAGCGCCGTGGTCCGCCCGCCGAAGCCCTGCGGCCCCGTGCCCAGTTCGTTGATCTTTTCCAAAAGCTCCTGTTCCATGGCCGCATAGTACGGGTCCGGATGGCGGCTGCCCAGCGGGCGCAGCAGAGCCCGCTTTGCAAGAAGGGCCACACGGTCGAACGTGCCGCCGATGCCCACGCCCACTACAACGGGCGGACAGGGGTTCGGCCCGGCCCGGCGCACAGCGTCCAGAACAAAATCTTTCACGCCCTGCTCGCCATCGCTGGGACGCAGCATGGCAAGACGGCTCATGTTTTCGCTGCCGAACCCCTTGGGTGCCAGCGTCAGCCGCAGCTTGTCCCCGGGCACAAGACGCACCGTGAGCACAGCGGGCGTGTTGTCCCCCGTGTTGCCCCGGCGGATGGGGTCCGCCACCACGGATTTGCGCAGATATCCCTCGGTATAGCCCTGGCGCACACCTTCGTCCACCGCTTCTTCAAAGGAACCGCCGGTGATATGCACATCCTGGCCGATTTCGGCAAATACACAGGCCATTCCCGTATCCTGGCAGATGGGCAGGCCCGTGGCCCGGGCCGCGTCCAGGTTTTGGCACAGCGTGCCCAGCGTCTGCTTTGCAATGGGCCACGGCTCGCTTTCATACGCGCCGCGCACGGCGGCTTCCACATCGGGCGGGAGCTGGTTGTTGGCCGGCACGCACAGCGCCTTTACGGCGGCGGTGACAGCGCTCGCAGGGATGTCCCTCACAGCCGCGCCACCCCCGATTCCCGCGCGGCCCGCGCGACGGCGTCAGCTACCGCCTGCGCTACACGCGCGTCGAACGCGCCCGGGATGATGTAATCCTCATTGCGTTCTTCGTCGCTGACAAGATCCGCGATGGCGTGGGCTGCGGCCACCTTCATGGCGCTGTTGATGTCCCGCGCGCGCACCGAAAGCGCGCCCTTGAACACACCGGGAAACGCCAGCACGTTGTTGATCTGGTTGGGATAATCGCTGCGGCCCGTGCCCATCACGCGCACGCCCGCCGCCCTGGCCTCCTCGGGTGTGATCTCCGGCACGGGGTTGGCCATGGCGAATACAATGGCATCCCGCGCCATGGTGCGGGCCATCTCCGGCTTCAGCGCGCCGCCCACGGAAACGCCGATGAATACATCCGCGCCCTTTACCGCGTCGGCCAGCGTGCCGCGCATGCCGCTTTTGTTCGTGATGCCGCACAGCATCTCTTTGTGGTCCACGATGCCCACGCCCCGCTCTTTGTACAAAATGCCGTTTTCGTCGCAGGCGATCACGTCCCGCACGCCCGCCGCCAGCAGCATTTTGATGATGGCCGTGCCCGCCGCGCCCGGGCCGTTCACCACCACGCGGATGGCGCCGATCTCCTTTTTCACCACACGCAGCGCGCCCAGCAGCGCCGCCGTCACCACGATGGCCGTGCCGTGCTGGTCGTCGTGGAACACGGGAATGTCCAGCTCCTTTTCCAACGTTTCCTCAATGTAGAAGCAATTGGGCGAGGAGATATCCTCCAGATTCACGCCGCCGAAGGTGGGAGCCAGCAGGCGCACGGCCTCGATGACCTGCTCCGGGTCTTTTGTATCCAGGCAGATGGGGAACGCATCCACACCGCCGAACTCCTTAAACAGGATGGCTTTGCCCTCCATGACGGGCATGGCCGCCGCCGCGCCGATATCGCCCAGCCCCAGCACCGCCGTGCCGTTGGTCACAACAGCCACCAGGTTTCCCTTGGCTGTATAGGTATAGGCCGCCGCCGGGTCTTTGGCGATCTCCCGGCAGGGCTCGGCCACGCCCGGGGTATATGCCGCGGACAGGTCGTCCCGGGTCTTTACGGGCACCTTGGCCGTCACCTCGATCTTGCCCTTGTGCTGTTCGTGCAGCTCCAGCGCCGCTTTGTAATAATCCATATTTCCGCCGCCCTTTCGGTATTGTTCCATGCAGGTTTGATTTATATTATACAGGTTTTCCACCGTCTTGGCTACGGGCCGGGCCGTTTCATGCCGTAAAAATCGCGCTCCCCATGCGGAAAAGCCGCAAATCCGCAATTTTTTTTGAAAAATCCATACCTTGTACACAGAATTCGTGTATAATAAGGACATTGCGGCATTGCCGCGTTTTAGAATGATTTAGGAGGCCCCCATGAAAAAGACAACGAAATTTATCAGCGCCGCCCTGGCTGCCGCGCTCTGCGCCGGTTTGCTTGCCGGCTGCAATTCCGCATCCAGCTCTTCCGGCAGCACAAGCGCATCCGGTTCCGCCAGCGTGTCTGCTTCCGCCAGCGCGTCTTCCAGCACATCCGCCGGCGCGGAGAGCATCGATTACAGCAAGGGCCTGGCTGAAAACGGCCACATTGACGGCGTCACCGCGCTGGATTACGTAACGCTGCCCGCCGATTACGCCGCCATTCCCCTGGCCGCCGGCACCGCCGACGTGAGCGATGAGGACGTGCAGGCGCAGATCGACAGCATCATGGCCCAGTACGCCAAGCCCGAGCAGATCACCGACCGCGCCATCGAGGACGGAGACCAGGTGAACATCGACTATTCCGGCAGCATTGACGGCGAGAAATTTGACGGCGGCACAGCCAGCAGTCAGAGCGTACAGGCCGGCAGCGCGCAGTTCATCGACGATTTTCTCACGCAGATCATCGGCCATACGCCCGGCGAGACCTTCGACGTGGAGGTCACCTTCCCCGACCCGTATGAAAACAACCCGGATCTTGCCGGCAAGGACGCGGTGTTTGAAGTGACCATCAATTACATCGAGGGCGAGGACGTTACGCCGGAGTTCAGCGACGATTTCGTAAAAGAGAACCTGACAGCCAGCTATGGCTGGGAAAGCGCCGATGACGTGCGTGATTCCATCCGCGAGGATCTGCGCCAAAGCCAGATCTTTCAATTTATCTGGAACTATATGATAGAGAACTCCACCGTAAGCGAAGTGCCGCAGGCTGTGCTGGATTTCCAGAGCGGCGCCATGCTGAACCAGTTGAAAAGTCAGGCTTCCATGTACGGGATCGATTCCGCCACGTTCCTGCAGGCGATGGGTGTAGCCAGCGAGGAAGCGTTTCTGGAGCAATACGCGGAAGATATCAAGTCTTCCGCCACTCAGCTTCTCATCATCCAGGCCATTGCCGAGGACGCAAAGCTAAAAGCCGACGACGCGGCGCTCGCCAAATATTTTTCCGACAACATGGGCACCGAAGACTATTCCACCTATGAAGAGCATTTCGGACGCCCGTATGTGTCCATGGTCGTGTTGAGCGAGCTTGCCAACAACTACCTGATGGACAACGCTGTCAACGCGTAACGCGTGCATATCAAAAAGCCGCCCCATAAAAATTCCAATCTTGCAGGACAGCATAGCCTTTGCTATGCTGTCCTGCTTTTTTCTCCTGCTGAACTTATCCCGCGCATGAACGCCGCGCGGCAGGCTTTCCCAAAGCTCGGAATAAAATTTTCCAAAAGCTTTTCTTTCATCTCGATTTTCTTTACCAATGAACGTTTTCCAATATTCTATGCTATACTGTTTACAGTTTAAGCGTTTGAACGAAATGGAGATGTGCATGGAACCAAATGAAAAAATTTTCACTTTGGCAGAAAACTTCTCCGCCTCGGCAAAGATATTGACGGCCATCGGTGATGAAACAAGGCAACACCTGATTTTAGAAATGATGAAAATGGGGAATTGCATGGGTGTTCGAGTCGGTGATATTACAAAGAAAACAAACCTTTCCCGTCCGGCGGTTTCCCATCACTTGCAAATTATGAAAGACGCCGGAATTGTTAAAGTACGTAAAGAGGGAACAAAAAATTATTATTATTTTGACCCCGAAATGGAGGCCTTTGAACAGCTGGTTTCCACCTTACAGCTTGCCATGAAAATTTCAAAAAAATTGCCGGACAGAAGTTGTGAATAAAGAAACAAAATTGGGGGTAAATTTGCAATGGAAATATTGGAACTTATGAAACAGCGGCATAGCGTCCGTCAATACAAAGATATTGCGATTGGCCCGGAACAGCGAATCGCGCTCAATCACCTGATTGAAGAAATCAACGGCGAAGCGGGATTGCATATTCAGATTTTTTATGACGAGCCGCAATGTTTTGACTCCATGATGGCGCATTACGGCAAATTTTCCGGGGTAAAGAACTATATCGCTCTCGTGGGTAAAAAATCCCCAAAGCTTGAGGAAGCATTGGGATATTATGGAGAAAAAATTGTTTTGAACGTACAGGAACTAGGGCTCAACAGCTGCTGGGTGGCAATGACTCATGGCAAAAGCCAAGCGGATGTTCGCAAGGGAGAAAAGCAAATATGCCTGATCGCGTTTGGTCATGGTGAAACACAAGGCGCGCCACATAAAAACAAACCATTGCAGGCAGTCTGTAATCGTACGGAAAATATGCCTGAATGGTTTTTGAATGGTATGGAAGCCGCACTTCTTGCGCCGACCGCAATGAACCAACAGAAATTTTTCTTTGAATTGTTTTCTGACAGTAAAGTCAATGCGGTTTGCGGTAAGGGCTTTTACACAAAACTGGATTTGGGAATTGTAAAATATCATTTTGAGATAGCTTCTGGCAGAAAACTGCAATCATGAGTCAACAGAACTGCTGCCCAACGGGAAATAAAAACGTTTGTTTTTCCGGCTGTATGCTCATAAGTCAAATAAAAAAGAAAAGCCTAACGGCGGTTTTGAAATATTGAATTTCAAACCGCCGTTTCTGTTTTCCAAAAAAGAATATGCAAGGTATGCTAAAGTTGCTGCCTGAGAGCCGAAAGCGGCAGAAACGGTATTGCAGTATTATTCCGGATATATTAAGCAGCGGTCCGCTTGTCAGGAGCATGTCAACGACGGCATTCAAGGCCGTCCAGGGGTTGTTTGAAAATCAAAAAAGCTGTATTTCCTCCATTTTCAAACAACCCTAATGGGACGACCCTTTTTGCAACACCCTCAATCCGCTGCGCTTGCCGCGGAAACAGAGCCGCTCTCTGAGGCAGGCGCACTTTCCGGAGCGCTCTCCTCCTCTGCGGGCAGCATGCCGTCCAGCGTCATGCCCAGCACGCCTGAAAGCGCCGTCGCGTTCAGCGTGCTCACGGCGTTGGAATCCGCCAGCCGGGCGTAATAATCTCCGTTCGCATCGACGGTGCCCAGGTACAGCACCGAGGTGACGCTCTCCTGTGCGCCGGAGGCGTCGTCCGTGCGCGTCCACTCCACGGTGAGCGTGGCGGAGGGCTCCGCCAGACCATATGCCGCCAGCGCCTCGTCCGTTGGCTTAAAATCCGCGCTGCTACTGAAATACAGTGTGGCCGCGCTGCTGATGAATGCCTGCGCGGCGGCCGTATCCGGCGTTTCAGTACGTGCTGTGTCGGATGCCGTATATGTTTTGTTCCCGTCCGCGTCCTCCGATACGTCCACCGTCAGCGTATTGCCGCCTTGCTCCAGTGTGGCGCGCGTTACGCTGTCGGTGCTCTCTACGGGCCAGTTCTCTGTCTGCTGCAGGCCGCGCTCCGTACGCGTAAAGGCTGCGGCAAAGCTCTCGGATACCGTATATACGGGTTCTTCGCCCTCCAGCTTGATATAGTATTCTCCGGTGTGGGTATTCTGCGCCCCCACCAGCACCGTACAGGTCTCGCCCGCATCGGTCGCCACTTCAATGCGGTTGGACGGCTCGTCCAGCCCGTAAGCCACCAGGTCGGCCCCGCTCTGTGTTACCAGGGCGGTGGCATTCAGCGGGGCGAGGTAATTCGCCATGCTCTCGGCGCTTGTCTGGTTCACAGGGAAATCCGCGTCCCGCCGGAGCGTCCAGGTGTCATCCAGGTATTCCAGCGCGATCTCGCCGCCCTCATTTTCGTAACAAATCACGCTGACGGCGCCCGTGGGCGAAAACGCCGCTACACCGGCGGCGGAGGAACTCTCCTCCGCCTGCTCCGCCCCCGTCAACAGCCCATAGCCCAGCCCAAGCGCCGCGGTGAGCGCCGCAGCGCCCAGCAGTACGGCTGTTTTTCTGTTTTTCATCAGCGTTTCCTCCTCATGGCCCAGATCACCACGCCGAGGACGAGCATCGCGCCCGGAATTGCGAACATCAACAGCCCGCTCCACAGGCTGCCCGCGCCGGAGGGTACCGTCAGCGTTTCTGTCGTAAGGGATTTTGCGTGGATTGTGATCCCGCTCTCGCTGCCCGTCAGCCAACTGAAAGCATTCAGCACCAGGTCGCTGTTGGAGCCGGAGACCATCTGGTCCATGGTCTCGTCCAGAAGACCGCTGGTGGAGAGCCACACCACCTTGCCGCCCGTCTCACTGTTCTGCGCCGCAGCCGCCACGTTGAACGTTCCCGTCGGGTCCCCGTCCGCCTGAGCAATGGATTCGGCGTTGTAGGCATCTGTTTTGGAATAGGCGCTGGCGGAAGTGGCCAGCAGCGCGTCCACCGAGACATTCTCCGGCATTTCGTCCAGCACCGTGATGGCGTGGGCCAGCGGTGCGAGCACATAGCTGCCGCTGTCCACCAGCGGCTGAGTGACGTCATGGCTCTTGATATTGGGCAGCAGATAATACGGATAGCCGCTCAAAAAGCGGTTCTGGTCATTTTCAATGACGATGCCGTCCCGCGCGCCCATGCCGTATTCCGCCAGCAGCACCGTCAGGTTGGGCATGGCTTCCGTGCTGTAATCACCGTAGTTCGTCACCAGGAACAGGCTGCCGCCGCCCGCCAGATAGGTGCGCAGGCGCTCGGCCTCCTCGGCGGAAATATCCTTTGTGGGCGCATTCAGCACCACAGCCGCCGCATCCTCAGGCACTGCGTCCGCCGTCAGCAGCGCAAGCGTTTCAAAGCTCATGTTCTGGCGCTCAGCGCCGTCCGTGAGCGTGGCGGAAAGCCCGGCTTCGCCGTGACCGGACAAGGTGTACAGCAGCGGCGCTTCCTCGCTGGCCACATAGGAAAGCGCGCTCGTCAAGGCTCCCTCCCCGTCAAATTCCGTATCATAGGTATAAGTCTGGTAGTTGGGCGTATAGGTGTACAGGTCTCCTGCGTCCACCACACGGTAGCGTTCACCGCACACCGCGATGATACTGCCCACCGCGGCGTCCGCCGCATCATACGCCGCGCCGAAGGTGGGATAAAGCACGGGGTCTTTCTGCACCACCTGGATGTGGGATGAAGCGTCTTTGTACTTGTCCAGCAGCTCGGTGACGGCCGCATCCTCCTGGCCGGTACGGCCCAGGTAGTAGAACGTTACGTCCTGCGTTAAGGCCGCGCACAGGTCCTCTGTCTCCTGTGAAAGGCTGTACAGCTTATTCTCCGTCATATCGTACCGCAGATACTTCGCAGGCAGCGCGCCCACAAAAAGGTTCAGCGCAACCACCAGCGCCAGCATCACTGCGCACAGCACGCTTGCATAAGCGCCGTTTTTAAATGCGCGGGAGTGCAGCGCGTCCCGCACCGTGTGTTCATTTTCCTGGGGTCGTTTGTTGTCCTGCATCGTTCGCTCCTCCTTTCTCACGACCAGCGGCGTTTTTCAAACCCCTGGCAGGTGAAGAACACAAACAGCAGCGCCACGGAAACAAAATACACCAGGGAAGAAATATCGAACAGGCCGTTGACAAAATTGTCGAACCGGCCGAACAGCGCCAGGCTGTTGAGAAGCTTCGGGAACAGACCCTCCAGCCACGCGGGCTTGAGGAAATAAACGGCGGCCAGGCCGCCCTCCAGCACACAAAACACGGCGCTGGGCAGCACAAGGCTTTTCGTCATCCAGTGCAGGAACAGCGCCAGCAGAGCGGCCAGCACCGTGAATGCAGCCAGAGAAGCCGCGGCGCTGCCGGAAATCAGCCCCGCGATGCTGGGCATCAGATACAAAAACAAAAGCGAGCCGAACGTGCATACAGCGGCGATGATCTGGTTTTCCGTCAGGCTGCTCATGAACAGGCCGATGGCAATGGCCGCCGCGCCCATCAGAAAAAACGCCAGCAGCGCCGCATAGCTGCGCGCCAGCGACACCGAGCCGTAGGCGCGCATTACCAGCGGGCATATCCCCACAATGGCCAGCGGGATGGCGTACACCGTCACCAGTGCCAGATATTTTCCCCACACGATCCCCGCGATGGAGGCGCGGGAGGTAAGCAGAAGCTGGTCCGTTTTCTGGCGGCGTTCCTCAACGATGCTCCGCATGGTAAGCAGCGGCACCACCACGAGAAAGATGAATGTGGTGTTGTAAAGCACCAGGCTGAAATCGGCGTAGCCGGACTGCAGGCAGATGGCCGTAAAGTACAGGCCTACCACTACAACGACAAACGCGCACAGTACCCAGCCGATCATCCCGGTGAAGGCGCTCTTCAGGTCTTTTTTGTACACGGCTTTCATTTGCGCTCCTCCTCCCCATTTTCCGGCTGATGTGCGTGCGCTGTGCTTTCCTCCTCGGACGCAATCTCTTCCGGTGCATCGCCCGCCATTTTCAGCGCTGCCTGTGCGGCGGTCCCGTCTTCATCCTCGTCCGCGCGTCCCGACGTCTCTTCTTCACCGGCCTCCGGCTCGTCCCCGGTCAGCTCCAGGAACACATCCTCCAGGCTTGTTGTTTCGGCGTCCATGCGCAGCACGGCCAGGCCCGCGCCCGCCAGCGCAATGCCCGCCGGTGCGCGCAGATCCGCGCCGCCAGAGCAGACGATGCGGGCCGTGACGGCGTTTTCTTCTTCGCAGGGAACAAATTCGACAGCCTGCGCTCCCTGCTCCAGCAGCGGGGACAGCGCGGCCTGCACCGCCTCCTGCGTTCCCAGCACCGTGATGCGCAGTGCGGCGTGCCCGGCCGCGTGAGCTGTCAGGTTTTCGGGCGTGTCGCAGGCAACCAGCTTTCCGTGGCTCATGATGAGCACCTTGTCGCACACGGCGTTCACCTCGGAAAGGATGTGGCTGGACAGCAGCACGGTATGTTCCTGCCCCAGGGAGCGGATGAGCTCGCGGATCTCGATGATCTGCTTTGGGTCCAAGCCGACGGTGGGCTCATCCAGAATGATGACGGGCGGGTCGCCCAGCAGCGCGCAGGCAAGCCCCACGCGCTGGCGGTAGCCCTTGGAAAGGTTGCGGATGAGCCTGTCGGCCACGTCTGCAATATTGGTGCGCTCCATGCACTGCTCCACCGCCGCCTTGCGCTGCTCCCGCGGCAGGCCCTTCAGCTCGGCCGCAAAGGCCAGGTATTCCCGCGGCGTCATATCCGTATACAGCGGCGGCTGCTCGGGCAGATAACCGATCTTGGCGCGGGCCTCTGCAGGGCTGTCGAAAATATCGCAGCCGTCGATCTCGGCAGTGCCGTCCGTGGCGGAAATATAGCCTGTGATGATGTTCATCGTCGTGGATTTGCCTGCGCCGTTCGGCCCAAGCAGGCCGTAGATCTGGCCCTTGTCCACGGTGAAGCTCAGCGCGTCTACCGCCGTATGGGCGCCGTAGCGCTTTGTCAGTTCCTTCACTGTGATCAAACGTCCCGTCTCCTTTACTCACAAGATTAAAAATAATTTTACCGCCGGAATATGAAAAACCGGCGCAATTTTTTTGATAGATTTGTGAAAACGGAGCGGACAGGGCCGGTTTTGTTGTCAGTCCGGCGAAAAAGTGGTAAACTGGAGCCGTCCAGAGCTGTTTTTTTTGGGGTACGCCTATGGAACCTGTTTTGTTTGCCGCTGGCTGTTTTACCGCCGCAGTCGCCCTCGCCGCGGGTATTTATGCTTCCTTTACCGCGCGCGGGAAGGGGCCTGTCCTTTCCAATTCCTATTGGTTCAGCGTTTTAAAGCGGGAAAACGCCAATAAAAAGGCCGAATACCGTTTAGTGACCGTCGTGTTCTCCTGTCTAAGCGCAATTTTTCTGCTGCTCACAGTGGAAATTTTCACCCAATGGCCCTGGACAGCCGCATTGCGCTGGGCCCTGATCGCGTTTGTTCTTATTTACGCGCTTGCCGACGCGTTCCGCACCGTTCTGAAAGGTTCAAAAACCTAGTTGTCCATACGTTAAAAGGGCCGAAGCCGTTTATCACGGCTTCGGCCCTTTTCTTATCGTCCTTCCTGCTGTTCCGCCGCCTCCGGCAGGCGGAACACCCGCGCGCCCAGCAGCGCCGCGTCGCCCTCCTCGTGGGTGATGCACAGCAGCGTGCGCCCGGCCTGCATACGCCGCACATATGCGGCGGCCGCCTGCCGCGCGGCTTCGTCCAGGCCCTTGAACGGTTCGTCCAGCACCACCACGTCCGCCGGAGCCAGCAAGGCCCGCAGCAGCGCCACACGCCGCCGCTGCCCGCCGGAAAGCTCGCCGACAGGCTTCTCCACATCCTGCGGGGTCAGGCCCACAGCCGCGAAAGCCTCCGCCATGCGCGGCTCATCCAGCGCCGCACCGCAGGCAAACCGCAGGTTCCCCTGCGCGGAAAGGCGCTCCACCAGCCTGTCCTCCTGAAAGGCGGCTGCAAAGCGTTTTCCCTTTGCACCGCGCACCGCGCCCGCATCGGGCTTTTCCAGCCCCATAACGATGCGCGCCAACGTTGTTTTGCCGAGGCCCGAGCGCCCCATCACACAAACGGCTTCTCCCTGTGCAAACCGCTCCGAAAGGCCGCGCAGCACCTGCGTTTCGCCAAACGCCTTGGACACGTTCACCAGTTCGATGCTCATGTGCCGCTCCTTTCCAGCAAAACGCTTTCCACCCGTGCAAGGCCCCACAAAAACAGCCTTTCAAACGCAAGGCTCAGCAGCACGATCACCACGGTCCATGCCAAAAGCTCGGCCGTGGAAAACAATATCTTTGCATTGTACAGCGCTTCCCCGATGCTGCCGCTGGTGATGCCGATGACCTCCGCCGCCACGCCGCTTTTCCAGCAAAGGCCAAGGCCCACCGTGCAGGCCGAGCGGAAATACGGCAGCGCGGCGGGCACGTAAAGATACCGCACCCGCTTTGCCGGCGGCACGCGGAATACGGCCGCCATTTCCAGCAGCCGGGCGTCCGTTTCACGGATGCCCGCCAGCGTGTTCGTATACACCACGGGCAGCACCATCAAAAAGCTGATGAACACCGCCAGATTGCCCGCGCTGCGCAGCCACATCAGCGCAAGAATGATAAAACTGGCCACGGGGATGGATTTGATGGTGAGCATCAGCGGCCGCAGCAGCACCTCCACCCAGCGCAGCGCGGCGGCCAGCGCCGCCAGCACAAGGCCCAGCGCCAGCGCCAGCAGGAAACCGCCGATGATGCGCCCGGCGCTGAACGCCGCCGTCTGCCAGAAATCCGCCGTGGGCAGCAGCGCCAGCAGCGCATCGCACACCTCCAGCGGCGAAACCAAAATCAGCTTTTGCCCGATGCAGACGCTGGCCGCCTGCCAGGCACAAAGCCAGAAGCAGACAGCCAGTGTGTTTGCGATTCGGTTTTTCCGTTTGTTACGCACCATAATAGAATGCGTCGTCGGGCAGCGTGCCGCCCACGGCCTCGGGGTTTTGGTCGTACAGCACCTTCAGGTAACCGCTCACCTTTGCTTTCATATCCGCGCCGCTGATGAAGGTGATATTGCACTCCGGCAGCGCCTTTTGCGCGATGGGCTGCTTGGGCACGATCTCATAGCCCGCCACCAGCGCGGCAGCCTCGTCCACGTTGGCGTTCACGAACTCGGTGCTGGCCTTGTAATCCTCCAAAAACTCGTTAAATGCGGCCTCGTTCTGCTCCACAAACTCTTTGCGTGCCACCACAACGCCTGTCACCAGCGCGGAATCCGGCGAGACCTTGTCCCATTCCTCGGTCATATCCAGCGCCACCTTCAGGCCTTCCATCTGCATCTGGGCAGTGGTCACATAGGGCTGAGGCAGCATGGCAACGGAATAGCCGCTGGATGCCTGCATCGCCGCCAGCACCTCGGTGGCCTCGCTCATGTATTCGATGGTCACGTCCTCGCCCGGGGTAAGGCCATTCTGCGTCAGCACATAGTTGAGCACATACTCCGGCGTGGTCCCCTTGCCCGTGGTGTAAATGGTTTTGCCCGCCAAATCGGCCACGCTGGTGATGTCGTCGCCTGTGGTGACGACATACAGCACGCCCAGTGTGTTGACGGCGGCCACTTCGACGGCGCCCCCGGTCTTGTTGTACAGCACGCCGGCCAGGTTGCACGGCACCAGCGCCACGTCGATATCGCCCTTTATAAGCTGCGGGGCGATCTCATCCGCCGCGCCGTACATGGTCACTTCATAATCGTGGCGGGCCTCGCCCTTGTCGGCTTCGTCCATCAGCTTTACAAGGCCCATGGTCGTGGGCCCTTTCAGGCTGGCGATGCGGAAAGCCGTGCGCTCGGCCGCAGGTGTGCCTGTGCTCTCGGGCGCGGCGCTGCCTGCGGCGGCAGAGGACGAAACAGCGGGCGCACCGGAGACGGACGCCGCAGAAGAAGCGGGCGCACCGCTGCAGCCGGCCAAAAGGCCCAGCGCAACTGCCAGCGCCAGCGCGGCAGAAAGCATTTTTTTCATGTTTTTCATAACTCCTTTTCCCTTGCCGGATCTGCCCGGCCATTCCCGCGCGCACAAATTCATACAGCGCGCTTGCGGTCTTTGCCCTATTCTACTATAATAGAGCAAGGAATACTGTTGCAGCAGCAACAAAAGGTGAAAAAGATGGAAGAAAATTTAACGATCTTACGGCGCTGCAGTCTGTTTGCCGGCCTTTCGGACACGCAGACAGCCGCTTTGCTGCAAAGCCTGCATCCGGTGCGCCGCAGCTTTTCAAAGGGCGAGGTGCTGCTGCTGGCCGGGTACGAGACGCAGGAGCTGGGCGTGGTGCTCTGCGGGCAGATCGAGGCGGAAAAACAGACGGCGGACGGCGTGACGCTTACGCTGACGCGCATGGGGCCGGGCGGCATCTTCGCGGACATTCTGGCGGGCAGCCGGGGAGCAAAAAGCCCGGTGACCGTGACGGCCGCAACGGACGTGACGGTACTGCTCATCCCCTACAAAAGCCTGCTGCGGCCGGGCGTTCCGCTGGACGCCGCCCACGCGGCAGTGCTGCAAAACCTCGTGGCGGCCATGGCGGACAAATACTTCGCGCTGGACCGACGGGTGGAGCTTCTGATGCTGCATTCGCTGCGGGAAAAGGTGCTGCACTATCTGCGCACCGAGGCTCTGCCCACGCCGGGCGGCGCGGTGCGCACGCCGTACACCCGCGCCGGGCTGGCGGCATATCTGGGCTGCGATCGCAGCGCTCTGTGCCGGGAGCTTTCGCGCATGCGGCGGGACGGAATATTACAAATCGACGGGCGCGTGTTTCGGCTTCTGCCGGGCGTTCCGCCCCGTCAAAACGGCAGGCCCGTGCGGGCAGACAGGGAGGAAAACGATGGAATGTAAACATTCAAGCGGTGTGACACAGCGTCTTGCGCGTATCGCGGGGCAGGTAAACGGCATCCGTGACATGGTGGAGGAGGGCCGCCCCTGCGACGACCTGCTGGTACAGCTCTCCAGTGCGTCCAGCGCGCTGACGCAGGTGGCGCGGCTCATCATGGCGGAGCATCTGGAGCACTGTGTGCTGGCGGGCTTTGAAACGGGCGACCGGGAAACCACTGTGGAAAATCTGAAAAAAGCGCTGGAGCAATTTTCAAAAATGAAATAGCAAAAGGGCGGGGAACTCCCCGCCCTTTTTGTGTTCCGCCGTCAGGTACGCTCTGCCTCCTGGCGTGCGATGGCTTTCTCCAGCCGCTCGCACCAGGCGGCATGCTCCTCCTCGCGGGCCGCATCCGGCTGCGCGGGTAACTGCTTTTCGCATTCCTCCAGCTGCAGGCGCAGGCCGTGAAATACCGGATGGCTGTGATCGTCCCGGCCTCATCCCGAACATACATTCGTGGATACCAGTTCCACGTCTCGCCAAAGTCTTCGGAAACAAGCGACACATTCTCCAGCGTGATTCCATTCAGCGGCGTAAAGCAGCGAATCTCCGTTGTCGTCCCCTGCATGAAAATGCAGCAGCCAAGATACCCGCCATAGGGCGCATCGTGCAGCGCGGCGCGAAAGTCCAGCCGCTGCCACGTTCGGCCGCCGTCTACCGTGCGCAGCACGTTGGGCTGCGGGGTAAACCGCTCGCCCATTTCATACCCGGCGGTGATATATCCCACAGAAGCGTTCACAAAACGCGCCCGCCTGACGAGGGTATTCTCCGGCAGAGGAATGGGCCACCCCTGCACCGCCCCCCGCTCCAACGGCTTGTCGGGCGCGCCCTCGCAGCGCCAGAGCCAGAGCTTTGCTGTTTGGCTTTCACCCGTTCCGGCATATACGCCCGTGATCAGATAGAACAGGTCGTCCCGAACGACCTCCATGCAGTATATGTTTTCAATCGGCGTGTTCTGCCCTTCACCCACCAGGTCCAGCGGTTGAGCCGTCCACTGTGCGCCGCCGTCGCGGGAGGTGTACAGCGTCACGCGGCCGGGGTGCTCCTCATCCGCATCACACGCTGCGGTAAACCACGCATCTTCCCGGGGCCAGTAACTGCCGCCGTACAGGATATTGCGTTTTCCCTCCCACCGGGGCGCGGGCGCGTACACCTCACTGCCGTCGGCGCTGTTGTAAGCCATCACGCATTCGCCGTCCCGCCCCGGATAAACCGATGCGCCGTAAACCAGCCAGTGCTCCTTCACGTTTTCCATGGACCCGGCCTGCGCGGGCAGCGCCGCGGCCTTGGGCTCGCTTTCCGCGGATTTAACGGAAACCGACGGCTGTTCGGCACTGCATGCCACAAAGCTGCCTGCCAGCGCAGCCAGGCAGAGGATGCAGGCCAGTGCCGCACGGCCCGCGCGCTTTCCCGTCTTGCTGAAAATGGCCGAAAAGCGGCGCAGCATCATTTTTTTACCGGGCGCAAAGCAGGTGGTGAACGGCGCGGGCCTGCCTGCTCCCGCCTTCAAAGCGGCCAGCAGAGCTTCACCATAAGCCGCCCGGACAGGTGCTCCCAGCTTTGTTCCGTGCAGCACGGCTTCATCACAGGCGAATTCCAGGTCCTTTTCGCACCGGCGCGCCAGCAGCCATATCGCCGGGTTATACCAATGCACGGCGCACGCAGACAGCAGCACCGCTTTGCAGACGATATGTCCGCGCTTTATGTGCGTCAATTCATGGCGGAGCATCCATTCCAGAAGCGGGCTTTCACACAGGGCCTCCGGGACCAGCACCACCGGACGCAGCACGCCCACGGCCATAGGGCACGGCACGGCGGCATTGGCATATATCCCCGGTGCACGGCGCATACGCACCGCCCGGCAGGCCGCGGCGTAAGCCTTTTGCGCCGCAGAGCTTTCCATCGGCCGGTTCCAATGGAACGTGCGGGCGCGCCATACCGCATAATGCGCAAGGTGCCACAGCGCACATACGCCCACGCCCGCCAGCCACACAAAACCGGCCAGCCGCGCCGGCGCAGGAAGAAGGGTCTCTCCGGAGCGGAGGACGGGAGTTTTGCGCGATGCTCCGGAAGCCTCCGTCCGCCCTTCCTCCTGTGCAGACGGCACGCCGGCATCCGCTTCCCGCGGCGCCGCCTGTGCCGTTCCAAAGGCTTCCTTTATTTCCGGTTCCGTATTTCTGCCGGATGCCTGCGGTACGGACGCTACGCTTTCCCCCGTCCCCGCAGCCTGGCCCGGGGGCGCGCCGGCTGCCTGTGTTTCCCCTGCCCGCGCCGTATCCGGCAGCGAGGCGGGCAGTTCCAGCAGCAGCGGCTGAGGCGCGGCCGCAGGCAGCGGCGCCGCAAACGGAACCAGCAGGCGTACAGCCAGCGCCAGCCATACAATGCACCGAAACCGCGCGGCATACCGCTTTTCCCAAAAAGGAGCCAGAGCCAGAAGTGCCAGCGCCGCTGCGCCCGTGGCAAGCCCCACGCCCGCGTATGCGAACAAAAGCCGTTCCATCACACGTCACCCCGCTTTGCCTTTTCCAGGTAATCCTCCAGTTCCGCGATGTCGTTGGGCGTCAGCGCGTCTGCGTCGTGCAGGGCTGCGATAAAATTGCGCGGCCTGCCGCCATACAGCGTCCCCAGCAGTGTCCGGCTCTCGGCGGCAAGGTATGCATCCTGCGTTACCAGCGCCCGGTACAGGTAACCCCTTCCCTGTTTTTCGCGGGCAATGAAGCCCTTTCCCTCCAGCCGGGCCAACAGAGCCACTACCGTTGTGGCCGCCCATTCCCTATGCGTCAGCGCCGCGTCCAGCTCCGGCCGCGTGAGCGGCGCGTCCGCGCGCCAAAGCGCCTGCATCACCGCCAGCTCGGAATCCGGCAGACGGCGCAGCTTTTCTTTCATTTTTTCGCCCCCTTCAGCATGCGGCAGATAACGCCGCTTTTACTACATTTGTAGAAGACAATTTTATACTACACTTGTAGCAGATAAAAGTCAAGCCCTGCCCACAAAAAAGCGGCGGAAGCACGCAGATGCTTCCGCCGCATATGTCATTGAGCCTGTACTTTACGCCCGCGGCTGTAAACCGTCATGTCCACTCCCGCGTCCCGCACAAGAATGTCCGGTGGCATTGCGGCAAAGCGCCATACCACATAAAAGTCTCCGGCCGCGCCCGCGATGTTGCCGATCTGGATCAAATAGACCGTCCAAAACCACGGCGCGGGCACAAGCATGCACAGCGCCAGCAGCACCACGCCCCAAACGGCCACCGGCGCGAGCGCGATGATAAAATAGCGCTTCTTTGTAAAATAAGCTTCGCTGCGCGCATACGCGTACAGCCCGGTGAAGCCGTAGCGCACGGGCGCGCCGCTGAAATATTTCATACAGACGCCATGCACCAGTTCGTGCAGGACAACATATGCCGCATATCCGGCCGTCAGCATACCCAGGCGCAGAAAATAAAAGCCGAAGCCATCGTCCATACTGAACAGCGTGCGCAGCGGCACGATCCGGTTGCCCAAAAAGACCAACGGCAGCGCGATGAGCAGCGCCAGCCCGTTGATCAGCAGCGCCAGCCGCTTGTCCTTTTGCAGGTCGATGCTGCACAGCCCCGCATAGCCGTCGGGCAGCGTCAATGTTCCTCGCATGCTGCTCCTCTCTTTCCGCGCGGCGCCTCAGCCGCCGCCCTTGCAGGCATACAGCGCGTCCTCCGTCAGTACAAAATCTGCGCGCACGTCGTGGCATTCCCGGGGCAGCACAGGCTCCAGCAGCGCCGCGCGGCACAGGGCGATCTTCACTGCGTTGCATGCCAACGGCAGAAAGCGGTCGTAATACCCGCCGCCATAGCCCAGGCGCGTTCCATCCGGCGCGGCGGCAAGGCAGGGCAGCACGCACAGCGCCAATCGCTGCGGAGGCACCTTCGGCGCACCGGCAGGCGGCTCCGGAATGCCGTAAGGCCCCGCCGGCGCAAGCTCCTCCAGGCTCCGCACGGCCCGCGCCTGCATCACGCCCGGCCCCATGCACAGCGGTACGGCCAGCGTTTTGCCCGCCTCCAGCGCGGCGCGCAGGAGGGGCCGCGTGTCGATCTCGCCCCTGCGGCCCACATAACAGAACACGGAATCCGCCGCGGCCCAGGCGGGATGGGCCGTCAGCCGCCGGGCGATGCCCTCGCCCGCCGCCTTATCATAAGCGGCGTCCAGCGCGGCGATGCGCGCTTTCATCACGCGGCGCAGCGCCGCCTTGGCGCTATCCACGGGCCGGGACGCCCGGCACAGGGTCGTCCTTGGGCAGAGCGTTGCTCTCGGAAAAATCCTCCCGGTCCAGCGTCAGATTTGGGTTATAGAACGGGTCGCGCAGCAGCCTTTCGCCGTAGCGCTGCTTCATGCGGCGGCGCTCGCCCTCAAAGCGTTCCCTGGCCGGGCCTTTCGTGTCAAGGCCCCGGCTCTTGCTCTCATAGTGGTACAGCTCGGCGTAAGGCGTGAACAATACCCGGTAGCCCAGCGCCCGCACGCGCAGGCAGAAATCCACGTCATTGAACGCCACCGCAAAGCCCTCGTCCAAACCGCCCGCTTCATCGTACACCGCGGCTTTCACCAGCAGGCACGCGGCCGTAACGGCAGAAAGATCCTGCACCGTAGCCGCGCGGAACATATAGCCGCTTCCGCCGCGCTTTGCGTATTTGTGGCTGTGGCCCGCATAGCCGCCCAGCCCTACGATCACGCCCGCATGCTGGATGGTATCGTCCGGATAATACAGCTTCGCGCCCACGGTGCCCACGCCCGGCTGCGCGCACAGGGCCAGCATCTCGCCCAGCCATGTGCCGTTGATGACTTCCACGTCATTGTTGAGCAGCAGCAGATATTCGCCCCGGGCGGCCTTACGGCCGAAATTGTTGATGGCGCTGAAATTGAAACCGCCCTCGTACGTCACGACGCGGCAGTTGGGATGCTGCTTTTGCAGCTCCCGATAATAGTCAAAGGTGGCGGGCTCCACGGAATTGTTCTCGACGACAAGGACCTCATAGTTGGGATACGCCGTTTTGGTGAAGATGGACGTCAGCGCCTTGCGCAGATCGTCCGCGTGGTCCTTGTTCGGGATGAGGATGGAGACAAGCGGATTTCCCTCGACGGCATACTCCACCTTGTAGGTGCTTGGAAACAAGCCGTCCACCACCGCGCCCTTTGCGCCCGTGCGCGCCAGATGCCCCGCAACGGCGCGTTTGGCCGCCGCAGCCACATAGGGCTTCGCCCCTGTGCCGCCGGAGGTGGAGCCCTCGTGCACACGCCAGTAATACAGCACCTTGGGAACATGCACAGGCACGGCCCGCTCGCTCAGCTTCAGGAACAGGTCGTGGTCCTGGCTGCCGTCACAGGCAGGGTCCAGCCCTCCCACAGCGTCGAACAGAGCCTTTTGGAACACGGAAAAATGGCAGATGTAATTGCAGCAGTTGAGGTAATCCGGCGCAAAATCCGGTTTGAAGTGGCCTGCCGTGGGCCGGCGCACGTCCGAAGTGAACAACGCCTCGTCGCTGTACAGAAACGCCGCGCCCGTCTCGTGAGCGGCCTTCATCATCTCGTATACCGCATGAGGCGCCAGCACGTCGTCGTGGTCGGCAAGGCCCAGGTACTCCCCGGCGGCCAGCGCAGCGGCGGCGTTGGTGTTGGCCGAGATGCCTTTGTTTTCCACCTTCGTATATACGATACGCGCGTCCCGGGCCTGATAGGCGCGCACCGTTTGCGCCACATCACCGTGGGCCGCGTCGCTGGCGTCGGCCAGGCAGAGCTGCCAATTCGGGCAGGTCTGGCCCAACACGCTGTCCAGCAGCTGGCGCAGATATTTCTGCGGCGTATTGTACAAAGGTACGCAGATGCTCACCGCAGGCCAGCCCAGCGCGCCGTAATCCAGCGCGCGCTGGGCCGCCAGCGTTTCCTTTTTGGGCAGAAAACGCCCTTTTTTGCTGCCGAAGCGCCGCTTCAAAAATGCCGCCGAACGCTTGAGCGTGGGGCCGAAGCCATCCGTGCGCACCGTCTGGGCAAAGAAGCCCGCCAGCTCCCGCATGCGCTTGATTTTCAAATTCATGGATAATCTCCTTTTTAACAATGGCCAGCCTTGCCTTTTATGCGCCGCCGTGAAGCGCTTTGCGCGGCCGTTCAAACAGCGCTGCGGGCCAAAGGCCGTCCCTTTATGAACTATGAACGCGCCCCGAACCGGCGCGGCACAAAGACGCACGCGGCCCGGTTCCCGCATCCGCCGCTGCGCAGGCAATGCCGCAAGCGGGGCCCTGCGGCTCTTTCAGGTCGCGTATTTTGTATAATTTTCTTTATTTATACCCATAGTTTTCATATAGGAGCGTAAAATGCGGATTATAATACGGGTCGCCCTGCTGCATCAGTCCAGCGTATCTGGCACAAAAGCGCGCTTTTTCCCTTTCGTACCGGGCCTGCTTCTCGCCGCCCGCGCGGGTATCGTCGCCCCGGCTCTTGCTCTCATGGTGCACCGCCGCCGCAAAGGGCGTCATTACGTTCAGCAGCCCGCTCTGCCACAGCCGCAGGCAAAAGTCCACGTCATTGTACGCTACGGCGAAATTTTCTTCGTCCAGCCCGCCGAAGCGGTCGTAAAGCTCTTTTTTCACCATCAGGCACGCGCCCGTCACCGCGCACATATTCTGCGTGGTCGCAAGGCGGTACATATCGCCGCCGCTGTCCCGCGGGTGGCCCTTATGGCTGTGTCCGGCGCTGCCGCCCAAACCGATGAATACGCCCGCGTGCTGGATGGTTCCGTCGGGGTAAAAAAGCTTCGCGCCCACGGCTCCCACGTCCGGCCGCTGGGAATAAGACAGCAGCTCCCGCACGAAGCCGGGCGTTTCCACCTGGATGTCGTTATTCAGCAGCAGCAGGTGTTCGCCCGTGGCATGCCGCGCGCCGAAATTGTTGATGGCGCTGAAATTGAAGCCGCCTTTGTAGGTGAGCACGCGGCAGTTCGGGTACTGCTGCTGTGCCCGCCCGTAACAGGCGAACGTTTCGGCCTGTGTGGAATTGTTTTCCAGCACCAGCACCTCCAGATCGTCCCAGCCGGCGTTCCGGTACAGGCTTTCCAGACAGCGGGCCAGGTCCTCCGAATGGTCCTTGTTGGGGATAAGCACCGTCACGCGGCCGGGCCGCGTGACGTCATACCGGGTGCGGTATGCGCCGGGGCTGCCGGGAATGGGTTCCACGCGGCCGGGCATGCCCAGGCGCAGAAGCTGGGCCTCCACCGCCGCCGCGCCCGCCGCCAGCGCATAAGGCTTTGCCTGCATGCCGCTGGCGGTGGAGCCGCCGTGCCCGCGCCACCAATACAGCACTTTGGGAACGTGCGCCACCTTTTGGGCGCGCTCCGTCAAGCGCAGGATCAGGTCGAAATCCTGCGCGCCGTCAAATTCCGCGCGTTCGCCGCCGCCCGCCGCCGCCAGCAGCGCACGGCTGAATACGGCCAGATGCGTGATGTAATTGCAGCCGCGCAGCGTGTCGGGGGAAAAGTCCGGCTTGAAATGGTATTCGCCCAGCTTTTTCAGCGTGGAATCCAGCACGATCTCATCCGAATAAACAAAGTCCGCCCCCTGCTCGTTGACGGCTTTCACCGCCTCGTACAGCGCATTGGGGGTGAGCACGTCGTCGTGGTCCAGCAAAGCGATATACTCTCCCTGTGCCGCCGCAAGGGCCGCGTTGGTGTTTTCGGCAATGCCGCCGTTTTTGGCAAGGCGGATATAACGCACGCGCGCGTCCCGCACGGCACGCACAGCCTTTTCCACCTCGCCGTGGGCCGCGTCGGATGCGTCCGCCAGCACCAGCTCCAGGCCGGCGTAGGTCTGGCCCAGCACGCTCCGCATCATTTCGCGCAAAAATTGGGGCGGCGTATTGTACAACGGCACCACCACCGACACAAGCGGCATGCGGGCAAAGCGCGCCGCGCGCTGGGCCTTAAGCTCCCGGCGCAGCGGGATGTCGGCGCGGAAACGCCACACCTCGCCCTTTGTCATCAGGCTGATGCGGAACGACGCCTCGCGCCACAGCGCCTCGGCGCCGCGCTCCCGCAGGCAGGCGGCGGCGCGGCGGGCAAGGCTTGCAAAATGAGCCGGGCGCGCCGTGCGGCGCAGAGCTTTTGCAAAGGAATCGTGCTCCGCCGGGTTTTTGGGGGTATTTTCTTCTGGCATACGGCTTATCCCTTTCCGGTTTCATCGAAGACAGACCGCACAATTTACACCCTGAGCTTCAGGCACTGTGCCGCCATGGCTCTCCGCCATGTTTCGCAAAAATCTCATTGCGCTGTCGGCGTCGGAATTGTGCGGTACCGTCTTATGACGCGGCGCGGCCCGGGCGGATGCGCCGGCCCCGCGGCCCGCGCCGGCCGCCGAGAGCCGCGCCGGTGATGTGCGCCTTTACGGCGCCTCAATGATCCTCTTGTTGCTGTTCGCGTTCTGAATGGCTGCGGCCTCCGGGTCCAGCGCCTTGTATGCGGCGCACACCTCGGCCGCTTCGCCCTGCATCTTTACGCGGCCCTTTTCCAGCCATGTCACGTGGTCGCACATGCGCTCGATCTGGCCGATGGAGTGGCTCACCAGCAGCACCGTGGTGCCTCCGCTCATCAGCTGGCGCATGCGCTCCTCGCATTTTTCCTGAAACATGAAGTCACCCACGGACAATATCTCGTCCGCAATGAGTACGTCCGGCTTGGTGATCGTGGCGATGGCAAACGCAATACGCGCCACCATGCCGGAGGAATAGTTCTTCAGCGGAACGTCCAGAAATTCCCGCAGCTCGCTGAAATCCACGATCTCGTCGAATTTTTCGTCGATGTACTTGGGCGTCAGGCCCAGCACCGTGCCGTTGAGATAGATGTTCTCCCGGGCGGTGAGGTCCATGTCGAACCCCGCGCCCAGCTCAATGAGCGGCGCGATGCTGCCGTGCACCACCACATTGCCCGCCGTGGGCTTGAATACGCCGGAGATCACCTTCAAAAGCGTGGATTTGCCCGAACCGTTCAGCCCGATGATCCCGTGGAACTCACCCTTATGCACGGTGAGGGAAACATCGCGCAGCGCGTAAAATTCTTCAAACTGCAGCTTGCCCTGCACGGCGGCCAGAAAATACTCTTTCAGGCTCTCGTGCTTTTCCTTTGCCATGTTGAAGCGCATGGACACGTTGTTTACTTCGATCATTTTCACAGCGGCGTCCTCCCTCAGATATGCAGGACAAATTTGTCCTGCTGGCGGCGGAACACGAACAGGCCCACAGCCAGCGCGATGACCGCACACAGGCCGCAGATCCAGACCATGCTCCAGGTGAGGCCCGTGCCGTCCAGCACCGCGGCGCGGAAGCCCGTGATGTACCAGTACAGCGGGTTGAAACGGATGACCTGGGAAAGGCTCAGCTCCACGCTTCCCACCACCAGCGGATTCATCTGCTCAGGGTCATAGAAAATGGCGGAAAAATAGTTCAGCGCCAGCGTAAACACACCCCACAGATGCATCACATCCCGAAAGAACACTGTTGCCGCGGCCAGTGCAAGGCCGATGCCCAGCGTGAATACAAACAGTGTCAGCAGCGGATAAAACGCCAGAAGCACCGTGGCATGCAGCTCGGCCCCTGTTACAAGCATTACAATAACGAGAGCAATGAACGAGAACAGACAGTTCACCAAAGCAAAGCACACCCGCTCCAGCGGAAAGATGTATTTTGGGATATACACTTTTTTGATGAGCGGCGCCGCGCTCAGCATGCTGCCCATGGCGCTTCCGGTCCCTTCGTTGAAGAAGTTGAACAGCAGCTGCCCAATGATCAGGTACACGGAGAAATTCTTGATACCGCTGCCCCGCATGTCAAAAAGCGTGGAAAACACCACCACCATGACGACGTTCATCAGCAGCGGGTTGAGCACGCTCCACACCACGCCCAGCACGCTGCGGCGGTATTTCAGCTTGAAATCACGGCCGATCAGGTTCTGCAGCAGGTAGCGGTACCGCCAGAAATCTTTGGCGTAAGCCTTCAGCATCTGCATCCCGGTTTACCACCTTTCAAAGAATTCATAGGTCTGCTCCTTGAAGCCCCTGTGCTCCCCATCCTTGGCGGAAAGGCGGATCTCGCCGTCCACCGCGGGCCACACGATGCCCACGTCCGGGTCATCCCACTTCACGCCGCCCTCGGCCGCGGGGTCGTAATAGTCGGTGCATTTGTAAGTAAACTCCGCTTCTTCGGACAGCACCAGAAAGCCGTGGGCAAAGCCCTGCGGGATATAAAACTGCTTCTTATTTTCCGCAGAGAGCGTCACGCCCACCCATTTGCCGAAGGTCTCGCTGTTCGGGCGGCAGTCCACCGCAACGTCGAACACCTCGCCCGACACCACGCGCACCAGCTTGCCCTGGGTATGCTCCTTTTGGAAGTGCAGCCCGCGCAGCACGCCCCTGGTGCTTTTGCTCTGGTTGTCCTGTACAAAGGGGCCGGGAATGCCCGCGGCAGCGAATTCCTCCGCCTGATAGGTCTCCATAAAATAACCCCGGCTGTCGCCGAACACCGTAGGTTCGATGATGATCACGCCGGGGATCTCGGTTGCGATAAAATTGAATTTGCTCATAAACAAGAACAGTCCTCTCCTGTTTTTTCATTCCGCAGCAGGCCCGTCCGCATGGAACAAGCCAAGTATAGAATATCATAAAACGGCCCCGCGTTCAAGGTATCCCGCGCATGCGGGCTTCCAAAGGCCGCGCGCAGCAAAACGCGGCGCGCGGACAACGGGTCTTCCCGTCCGCGCGCCGCCGTTCGTGCGCAGCCTTATTCTACCGGGGCGAAATATTTCGCCGGGTCCACATAAGCGCCGTCCTCCAGGAACTCCAGATGCACATGCGTTTCCATGGCGCTCTCGGCGGGCAGCTCGCCCACCGTGCCCAGCGCGTCGCCCACGGCCACGGCGTCGCCCTCTTTCACAGCGATGTCCGCAAGGCCGCATACGCGCACCGTCAGCTTTCCGGCGTTCAACTCCACAACGCCGCCCCACTGGGGGTCTTCATACGCGCGGGCCACCACAGCGCCGGTGGGCGCCGTTACGGCGTCGCCCGCCGCTCCGGCCAGGTCCATGCCGTTGTGGGTGCGCCAGTCCTTCATGGTATCGTTGAACACCAGCTCGTCACCACTGAAAGCCTGCAAGGTCGCCCCAGCCCGCGGCGATGCGAACGAGGGCGTTTGCGCCGGCTGCGAGCTTGCAGGCGCGGCGGGCGCGGATGAAGCAGGCGATGAGCTGGGCGCAGATGAAGCCGTACTTTGCGGCTTCGACGACGAGGATGGCGATGTGGGCGCCACGGGCACGTCCTCCTGCTTTTCTTCTACGGGGGTATGCTGTTCTTCCTGCCATGGAATGTCCTCCTCACCTTGGATCTGCGGCGCGGGGTCCGCGCCCAGTTTGTCCATCATGCTGTTGATGGCAAGGAAACTGGCCGTGGCCGCGCCCGCGATGACGAGCGTCAACGCCAGATAAAAGCCCTTGCCCTTCCAAAAGCTTTTGGATTCCTGATTGTTTTTCATATTTTTCCTCCCTGCCGTGTTGCCGCCCTGGCCCGCGCGCGGCGCGCTGGCTGCGGCTGCGGCACATGATAGTAGTATTTTGGACAGGCGCGCCCCGAATATACATGCGGCCGGCCACGCGGTACGGCCGCAAAAAAATTTACATTTCCGCCGCACCGTGCGTTTTAGCCGGGCTTGCGTTTTTAATCTTAAAAAAGTACAATAATGCTATATACTTCCCGGCCGCATGCCGCCCGTTTGCGGGGCGCGGCCTTTTCAGAAAGGAGGCTCCTCCCATGGCGGGATACATTGCCGGGATCGGCGGCGCGAACGTGGACATCCACGGCCAAAGCGACGCTCCCATCGTAATGCGGGATTCCAACCCCGGCCGCCTGCATCTTTCGGCGGGCGGCGTGTGCCGCAACATCTGCGACAACCTGTGCCGTCTGGGCCTGACGGTGGAGCTGTGCAGCGCTGTGGGCGGTGATGCATACGGCGACATGCTGCGCGGCGCCTGCACCGCCGCGGGCATCGGGACGCGGCATCTGGCCGTGTTCCCCGCCCAGAATACGTCCGCCTACATTTCCATCATGGACAGCGAAGGCGACATGCTCGTAGCCATGAGCGACATGCATATTTTAAAAGAGGCTCTGACGCCCTCGTATGTGGAGGGGCTGCTGCCTGTGCTGAACGGTGCGGACGTCTGCGTGGCGGACGCAAACCTTTCGGCCGGCGCGCTGGAAACGCTCGCCACACGCTGCACCGTCCCGCTGATGCTGGACCCCGTATCCACGGCATGGGCGCGCAACGCCGCGCCGCTGGCGGGATACTTCCACACGCTCAAGCCCAACCTCATGGAAATGGAAGTGCTTTCCGGCATGCGCATCACAAACGAACGCGAGCTGGACGCCGCCTGCGGCATGCTGCTGGAAAAAGGCGTGTACCAGGTGTTTGTAAGCCTGGGACGCGAGGGGCTTTATTTCAGGCGGCAGGGCTGCGGCGCGCTGCGCAAAAAAAGCCGCCCCTTCCCCATGAAAAACGCCACCGGCGCAGGCGACGCCACAATGGCCGGTATCGTGTATGCATGGGTGAACGGCCTTTCGCCCGGGGACACGCTGGATTTTGCGCTGGGCGCGGGCCTTGCGGCCATCGACAGCGCCGATACCATCAACCCGGCGATGAGCCCCGCGCTCGTCGCCAAGCTTGTAAAGGAGTATGTATTATGAATTTGAAAGAATATCTGTCCATCACGCCGGAAATCTCCGCCGCCATCCGTGACGGCAAGCCCGTTGTCGCGCTGGAGAGCACGATCCTCTCCCACGGCATGCCCTACCCCGACAACCTTGCCTTTGCGGCCGAGGTGGAGCGCATCGTGCGGGCGGAGGGCGCAGTGCCCGCCACCATGGCGATCATCGACGGCGTGCTGAAGGTGGGCCTTACGCAGGACGAACTGGAGCTGATGTGCAAAGGCGAAGGCGTGGCCAAGGTATCCCGGCGCGACCTTCCCATCATGGTGGCGGAAAAGCGCACGGGCGCGACGACAGTGGCCTCCACGATGATCCTTGCCAGCCTGGCGGGCATCCGCGTGTTCGCCACGGGCGGCATCGGCGGCGTGCACCGCGGCGCGGAAAAGACCATGGACATCAGCGCCGACCTGCAGGAGCTGCGCCAAACCTCGGTGGCCGTGGTGTGCGCCGGCGCGAAGATGATCCTGGATATCGGCCTGACACTGGAGTATCTGGAGACCATGGGCGTTCCCGTGCTGGGCCTGCGCACAGACGACTTTCCCGCGTTCTACTGCCGCAGAAGCGGCTTCGGCGTAGATTACAACGCCAAAGACGAGGCTGAGATCGCCCGCATTGCCAAAACGAAGTGGGACCTGGGCCTGGCGGGCGGCATACTCATCGGCAACCCGGTGCCCGAGGAATATGCCATGGACTTTGACGAGATGACAGCCGTCATCGAAAAGGCCATTGCCGGCGCCAACGCCGAGGGCGTGCGCGGGAAGAACATCACCCCCTACCTGCTGGCGCACATCGTGGAATACACAGGCGGCCAGTCTCTCAAGACCAATATCCAGCTTGCGTACAACAATGCCCGCGCGGCCGGCAAAATTGCCGTGGCCTACGCCAAGCTGTAAGCGCCCGCCGCCCTGCGGCGGCTGAAAATCAAGAAAACACGAGGAAGTGCAATGGACACCTGCAAAAACTGCGGCAAGCCGCTGGAAAACCCGGACCAGGAGCTTTGCCCGGCCTGCCGCGCCGTGGAAAACGCAAAGGCGCGGACCAGGCGGGAGGAAAAAGCCGGGCATGCGCGCCGTCGGCGCATGAACCGCACCACGCGCAAAATGCTCATCGCCGTTTGCGTGCTCGCCGTGGTCTTCACAGGCCTGTGCGTCACGGCCACAGTGATGTATGACAAATACAACCCGGACGAGTTCATCGCGTCGGTGGACGCCGCGCTGGAGGCGGGCGACGCCCGCGCGCTGAAAAATCTGCTCAAGGGCGAGGACCTGACGGTCTCCGACGAGGGCGCCGCCGCGCTGTGCCGTGCTTTCACAGACGCGGCGCAGCGTGAAGCGCTGCGCGGACAGCTGGAGGACCAGGTGGTAGACGGCGGCGCACAGGGGGCGTTCCCCGCGCTGGGCGTGGAAAAGGAATCGGTGTTCTTCGGCTACAGCCGCTATTCTCTCACCGTCCACAGCGTGCGGCTGCTGCTCAGCTCCCCGGTGCAGAACCTGCGTCTTTCGCTGGACGGCGTGCCCCGCACAGGCGAACAGACGGCGGACGGAATTTTGTATCAGAACCTGTTCCCCGGCCTGTACACCTGCACGGTGACGGGCACCACCGCTGCCGGGCAGGCGGTGGAGGGCAACGCGACGGACCTTGCGCTGCTGTCCTCCGTCGAACCCACTGTGTTCAGCGGCGCCCTGCCCATCGCGGATATCACGGTGTCCGGCTGTGTGAACGACGGCGCGGTCATCACCGTGGACGGCGCGGCTGTGGAGCAAAGGCCTGTGAACGGCGTTGTCACGCTGCCGCAGGTGGCCGTGGGCAGCACCATCGGTATGCAGTATACGGCTCCGTGGGGCGCTGTGACGACAGCCTCCGTGCAGTTCGCAGACAAAACGGTCACCACACTGGCGTTTGAAAACCCGGTGACTGAGGGCGGCGTACCCGCGGCCGGGGAGCTGAACACGCTGCTCACCGCCCATTATGCCGCATATCTGGATGCGCTGAACAATCAGGACACAGCGCTGATCTCCGGCTGCACCGAGGAATACAAAGCCGCGCTCGCACAGGGCGTTGTCTCCGACACACACAAGGCTAACCTGTATGTGATGGGTACCGCCGAGTGCAATCCCGCCGCCATCAAGAGCACCGCGGCGGACGGCACTGCACGCGTATCGTGCTATGTGAAGCTGACATACACGCATTCAGACCGGGAATCCCACGAGGAGACGCCGGCCACGGCATACCGTGTGTACACGTTCACCTGGGCCGACGGCTGGAAAGTGAGCGCCTCGGCGGACTCCACGGAAGAAGCCTACAATGCCGCCTCGGTGGATGCGCTGCCCTGAAAATCATAAACCGGAGGATACGGCATGAAGCTCTTGTTCAAACAACGCATGTTTTCATGGTTCGACAGCTATGATATCTACAACGAAGCGGGCGACGCCGTCTACGAGGTCAAGGGCGTGCTGAGCTGGGGCCACTGCCTGAAAATCTTCGGCCCGGACGGCGCGGAGCTGGGCACGGTAAAAGAAGAGGTGTTCTCTTTCCTGCCGCGTTTTGCGCTTTACGTGGGCGGCGAATGCGTGGGACAGATCAAAAAAGAATTCACGTTTTTCAAACCCGTGTTTACGCTGGACTGCAGCGGCTGGAGCATCGAGGGCGATATGTGGGAATGGAATTACCTTGTCAGCGATGCGGACGGCCGCACGGTAATGACCGTGCAGAAGGAATTACTGAACTGGACGGACACCTACGTGCTGGACATTGCCGACAGCGCCGACGCACTGTACTGCCTGATGGTGGTGCTGGCCATAGACGCCGCCAAATGCTCGCAGAACGGTTGACCGCGTGCTTACAAAAATAAAAAGTGTTTTCGCGGGACCTGATTGCGGAGTCCGCCTATGGTGTCGCTTTCTTAGCATTAAGAGAGCAACCAAAGAGCGGTCCCTGTGGGGCTGGTAACCGGCCAGGCCGGTTTCGCCGCAGGCGAAACGGAGGTGAAAGCCGACGCGCGCCGTGGCGTTCCGTTCCGCTTAAGAAATTGAATTTCCAATTCCACATCAAATTTGAGTTTGCTGTAAAAGCAAAAGCTGCTGAATCGCTTGTCCCATCGAACGATTCAGCAGCTTTTTTATTTGCAGCGTTCTCCATGCAGCACAGACAGACTGCATTTTTATCAAAGCGGCTCTTTTATTTATGCCGTCAGGAGCAAAGCAAAGTAGAACAGCACGATCGCTGCTGCGATTGCTCTCACGATCAGCAAAAGCATCTTCTTCATAAGCACATCCTTTCCCGGCGTTTTTATTTATTGATGAACCTTATTTCATACTCTTCCAAGTTGTACACGTTGCCGAAAAAACCTCGCAAAATCGTTTCAGCATTGCTTCGCGCATTGTCCAGCAAGCCGTTTGCAACTGCATCCTTTTCCGCATTTTGAACCAGATTTTTCAGCGCCTCATTGTTTTCTTCCATCTTGATCTGTTTAAAAATGCTTTCGTCTTCATGGTACAGTTTAAACGAATCCCATTTCAGCTCACTGTTCAGTATTTTTGCCTCCGGTAATCTTACTGTAATAGCGGTGTCCTTTATCTCCCATTCAATTTCCGTAAAGTCAAAGCCTGCTTTTATAACTATATCATAGCTGTATATGTATTTGCTTTGTGTAAACGGTATTGTCACGCCAAAAAGCTCTCTTGAGCCTTCTGTAACATTTACCGACGTGCAATAGGCCGTTTGTGTGGCCAATTCCCCAATGTTTTCAAACCCCAGTTTCGTCGATTTACTTTCAGATAAAACAACACTGCGTATGCCCAATCCAACAATAACCAGCAGCAGCAGTGCTGCCAGTGCTGCTGCAATTCCTGCGGCCAGCCTTGAGGCAAGCACCCTTTTAAACATGGCCTTAAACCCTTGCTTTTCCTTTTTTTCAACCATAAAATTACCTCCTCAGTGTTTTGTACATTCTAAAAATCCACGAATCCGTAACACCTCCCTTGTATATAACCTGCAAATTTCGCGAATCTAAAACATACTTATTTTGATAAATTATATCAAACTCCCCACATATTTCGACACGATCCTTCCTGTTTTTAAAATCATCTTTCCGCTATGGGCCGTTCCCCTCCATCTCAACATAAAAACAGAACAGCATGGATAACATCCACACTGTTCTGCCTTTTCTTCTCTCTATTGAAAATCCTTGTTCGGCCCCTGCCGTCCCCGGCGCTGGCGGCGGCGCTTCATGCCCCAGCCAGCTCCCCAGAAGCCGTACCCCACGGCCAGATAACCCGCGCAATAGGCAAGCTCCGGCGCAGTGTGGAAAACCAGCCACACTCCCAATGCGTACAGCGCGGGATGCACCAGCGGCAGCCACAGGGTGTTCCATTTGCGCTGTGCGGCCGAATGGCTCGCCAGCGCGATGTAAAGCGGGTATACCGCCAGCCAAAGCGCCATCGTGAACATCATGCCCGCTTCGGGCGGCACAAAGCGCACGCCCGCATACGGTACGCCGAAAAACAGCACAGCCCAGACCAAAAGGTTTCCAAGCATCCACCGCAGCATACAGCATTGCCTCCTGTTCTTTCCGTAGCTTTTATAGTTTTGCACAGCAAAGCTATAAAAACCTCATCGTAATGGCCGCAGGCCGGGGCCGGCCCGCATGGCCTAAAAATAGCCTGCGACTATTTTTTAGTGATTTGATAAAATTGCAATCTTTTTATAGGTCCTTATATAAGCAAAGGGTGATGTTATCACACCCCAAAAGGCAATCTAAGACAACCTTGTTTAAACCATTATTGCGAATCTCCCCAACCCTTGCACAAATGGGGAATTTAACTGTCTTTGCTAAAAAAACCTATAACAGCCATAATAAATCCTACAGATATTAAAAGGAAAGAAGCCCACATGATACCAATGTATATCAACTCTAAACCTGCAAGAATCATTATTGCAATACCCAAGAGCATTAAACTGTTACCAAACATAATTTTTTTCATAATGCTTTTTCTCCACAAATTCCGATTTATCTATCTAATCCTCTGAAAACGCTGTATTTTCAAGGCTTTTCGCTTGCCTTGTGTTCCGACCTTATGTATTTTCCCTTGTTTTTGCCCTTATGAGCCGAAACAAGGGAAAGTTTTTATTCTCCGCCAACTACTTTATCCAGTAGCCTTGCGGAAGTACGCTTCGCTTCCCTTGTAGCGTGAGCGTAAATGTTCATTGTGGTACTGACATCAGCGTGTCCCAAAAGCTCCTGCACATCCTTCGGCGCAGCTCCGTTAGAGAGCAGGTTGCTTGTGAATGTGTGTCGAAGTTGATGGAAATGGAAGCCCTCCAAGCCGTCAACCTTTCGGCTTGCCGTCCTGCACATAAGCCCCACCGTACTCGGCGCTTCATAAGAGCCGTCCGGTCTAATGCAAACAAAAGATATTTCCTTGTAGCCTTCGGGAGCTTGCTCCGTTCTCGGCAAACTGTATACCTCGTAGTAAGTACGGTCTTTTTCCTTGACTTCACTATAAAAGTTGAGGATATACAGTTCTCCGTAGCGGAAACGGTTCTTGTGCTGTTCGGTCTTGGCTGTCCGCAGGATCTCCGCCAGCGTGTCACAGAAGTCCACGGTGCGGATTTTCTTGCGTTTGGTCGCTCCTATCTCCGTCTTGTGTCTTGCGCCGTTGTATCGCATACTGCGTCGTACCGTGAGGTACTGCTTTTCAAGATTGATGTCTTGCCAAGTCAGCCCGCAGACCTCGCCAATGCGAAGTCCGGTGTAATATGCGATCTGTATGGGGAGAAGTGCGGGATTGTCCTTTGCTCTCAGAAAATCCTCAAGCCTCAGATATTGTTCGTGAGTAAGCGTAGGCGTGGAAGCCGTTTCACCGTTTTCGTCGGAAAACAGTTCATAGTTTTCCTTTTTCCCTCGCCAAACAACATACTGCATCGGATTGAAGGATATTAACCTTTTGGGAAATACCGCAAAACGGAATGCCCCTTGCAGGACGGCGGAGAATAGCCGCAAATACCCTTTACTGAGCGGCTTTGCAGTCGTACCGTCTGGATTTACCCCACCGAAGCTGAGAAAATCTATGAACGCCTGCAAATGGTCTGCGGTCACGCTTTTCAGTTTTCTGCTGCCGATGGGATATTGCTTGATACGGTTGACTGTGCCTTGATACGCCATCACCGTACCGTTGCTCAGATTGCTTGGTTTCAGTTCTTCCTCCACCCACATATCGAGCAGCATTGCCACCGTTGCATTTTCGGATTTTGCTACGAATTTCTTTTCTTCGTAATCCTCCATCGCTTTGCGGAGCAAGGCTTCCGTTTCGCTTTTGCTTTCAGTACCCGCAAACTCCCGCTGTACCTGTCTGCCGCTTTCATCTTCGATATAAAAGCGGTAGTACCACTTTTTGCCTTTCTTTCTTACAGAACCTTTTGCCATAGATAAAAATCTCCTTTCTATCCGTGGCAATCGGGACTGTGACATATGGTGTGCGTAAAACGAATAATGTCACTTCTGCCGGTTGTTTTCAATCGGCATTTTTAATTGTCAAGGTGCCACGGAATTTTTCTTTTCGGCAAGCCTATTCTCGGCTTCCGTCACTATCCCGAATAGATCGCCCATCTTTACGGCGGTGCGACCTTCATCGTAGATATGTAAAATCCCGTCAAGGAATCGCTTCATATCTTCGATAGGTAATTCCATTTCTTTGCGATATACTCTTTCGGTAATCGCTCCCGACTCGATAGCATATCTCATAAGCGACTGCTTCAAGCCTTCGTCCTCTGCCACACGGTCAACCTCTGTCATAGCGTCGGCAAAGTAGTGACAAAGCACAGAGTATAAATCAATCAGCTTTCCGAGAAATGTAGTGAGCAACTGTTGGTGCGGTTCTCCGCTGACCGTTGAGGAAACCGTATCAAGATACTTCTTGATATGCTCTTCTATGTCCTTTTGGCAAAGCGTCCTGCTGTCGTATTCCTTATCATCGGAAAGACCCGTCAGCCATTCGGGAGTGGTAAGAAGTGCGTCGGCAAGACCGTTAATAATCATTGTTCGCTTCGGATCGACACCATCCGCTTCATACCTTTGAATGGTAGACTTGTTTACACCGATACGCTTGCCAAGCTCCGGCATAGAAAGCCCCAGTTCTATTCTGCGCTCCTTAATGCGTTCCCCGACTTGTTTTGGGGTAAACATTGCTTCTTCTTTCAAGGAATTCACCTCCAGTTTGAGTATAGTATAACATATATAAACTCAATTTGCAACCACTATTTACGAAAAATATTAAAAATATTTCTTAAAAGGTTGCAAAACGGGTTGACAGGCAATAGTAAAATAAGTATAATAAGAATGCCAAAGTTGCATTTTGAGTGTTTTAGAAAGGAGGATAGAATTATGAACGCATTCAAAATGGGAATGACGATAGAAGAAGCGGCAGAAACCAGCGGCATCGGCAGGAATACAATGCGAAAGCTGGTAGACTGGGGCAAGCTGCCTGTTCTGAAGGTCGGGCGAAAAACCATTATCCGCAGGGACACGCTGGAACATTTTATGACCGTCAATCAGGGCAGAAATCTACTGTGTCAGGATGATGTCCGCAAAGTTGAGTAAACCGTTCTCTAAGCCCTCGGCGTTTGAGAGCGAAATACACCCCTCGCACAAATCTGCGATTTGTACTCTGGGTATTTCGCCCCTGCGGGGAGCCTGTATCACAGCTTGCCGGTCACTACCGCCGCTATGATACAGTGAAAATTGCTGCCGCAATTTTCGTTGGCTGTCCCGTCGGCACTTGCCGCCGAAACAGCCGCAACCGACAAATCGGTTGCAAAATAAGAACGCACCTTTACAACACAGAACGGAGATGATTTATGACACGCCACAGCTTTATTCAGATGTCGAAGCTGTCCAATGTCAAGGGAAGAATATCGTATATTACAAGCCACGCAAGGCAGGAAAACCTCTATGCCACCTACCGCACCGCAGACACTGCCTTTTGGAGCGACCTCGCAAAAGAGTGCCAGCAGGAGTTTAATCGAAGCGGAGCAGACGGCAAGTGTATCGAAGCAAGGGAACTGATTATTGCCTTGCCCGAAATTTACACCGCCTATGAGCCGCAGCAGGTACTTGAAGATTTCACAGAGGATTTTCGCAGACGGTACAATGTGGAATGTGTATCGGCTCTCCACCACAATAAGAAAAAGACCAATTATCACATTCACCTCATATTCAGCGAACGGCGGTTACTTGCCGAGCCGGATATAAAAATTGCCACCCGAAGCGTATTCTACGATGAAACGGGAAAACGGGTGCGCACCAAGAAAGAGATAGCCGATGAAAACGGAAAAGTCCGTGAAGGCTGCACCGTGATCCCCAAAGGCGGCATTTACGAACAGCACCTATTCACCGTAAAGGATGACCGTTTCAAAAGCGAGCCGTTTTTGGATGAAGTCAAGAGAAATTATACCGACCTTATCAATCGGCATATTTCTGATCCCGAACACCGATTAAAGGTGTTCGATCCCGACAGTATCTATCTGCCAACCAAGAAGATCGGCAAGAACAATCCAAAAGCCGCAGAGATTGAAGCCGACAATGCCGCAAGGCAGGAATGGAACAGAACAGCGGATATGGCGCTCATATCGGGGATAGAGAAAACAAAGATACTGGAAATCAAGAAAGAGGAGATACACCAAAAAGCAAGCCAGTCCATTAAGACAAACGGATGGCTGCCCAACCTATTCCGCAATATCGTGAGTAAGGCAAAGGAATTTTTGCAAAACTTAATACGGCAGACGGCATTACCGCCGAAGCCAATTCTCAATATGGATATGGCAGAATTCCGTACAATGCAAAAACTGATGATACGGGTGCAGGACAGGGCGAGAGAAATCCGCAGCTTGCAGGATGAAGTACTGAAGTTAACGGCACAGCTTGCCGAAACAAAGGGCATATTCAAGAGCAAGGAGCGAAAGGCGTTAGAAGCGCAGATACAGCAGACGGAGGAAAAAATCTCCGCTATGCTGGAAGTGTTACCCGAAATCTTGAAAGATGACGGTTATCCCGATGTGCAGGCGTTTATGGCAACCTACCGCAAGGCGGAAGCCGTAGTTGATAACTACAACCGAGAACTTGCCGAATGGGAGCGCAATGTCAAGGAAAGCCGCAGACCAACCGAAAAAGAACGGTATGTACCGCCCGAAAAGCAAAGCGTCCGTGACCAACTCAAACGGTTGCAGACAGAGGGCAGACAACCAAAATCCAAGCACCGATCCCACGACAGAGAAAGATAGCTTTAACATCGAAAACAACACCGCAGGGCAGCTCTCTGCCTTGCGGGCTTACATACATTTTGACAGTGAAACACCCTGCAAGATTTTAGGTCTTGCAGGGTGTTTAGATTATTCCGTCATTCGTTTAAGCAAATCCGCACGATACTGGAGTTTCCGAGCAAGCTCAATCGGGGTATAGCCCCAATCATTTTTTGCATTCACTTCCAGCGTGCAGTTTTGGAATATGACATCATACAACGGCGCAAAATCCTCGTCGGTAAACTTCGGATGGCTGATAAGGTACTGAATAGCCGCTCTGTGTTTTGCGTCCAACTGATTTATATCTACGCCGGCGTCTATCAATATCTGTGTCAGTTCCACTGTCTGCTCCATAATGTGCTTAGGGCGAGAAAACAGAATGTGGAACAGTGTTTCGCTTTCTTCATTTGTGCCCTTCAATTCTGCACCTTCGCCAATCAGAAACTTCACGATGTCATACCTGTTTTGGGGTGTTTGATTCGCCATAGCGCAGAATATGACAGGAGAGCCGTCCTGGGGTGTTTCATTCAAAAGTCGCTTGTCATAGACTTCTTTGAACTGTGCCAGCGTCTGCGTTCTTGCAGAAAAGTACATATTCATACCGTTCATCCCCCTTGGAGAATCTGTTTTTTGTATATGAGGTTTAAATGGTGATGCTTTAAACAGCGGACGAGATAATTACATCTTTTTTTATTTCAATCGCAGCATCTAAGGCATTTTGAAATATCGTTAAAAAATCTCTGCCGTCACTGGTTATAAAATAATTTGATAAATCAGTTATTTGATTACTGATTTTATTGCCCCAAGGCGGTTGTTTTGTCAGATCCTCAATATCCCATATCGCTTTATCTGGAGATAAATTTTTCAATTCGTTTTCGATTGTATTCAATTCTACTTTGGCATTAGGGACATTTGCATTTGCCAATTTTCCTTGATACAATTCATTCATAATGACCGGGAATCTTGTGCCCCAATTTCCACATTCTAAATTATAGGCAACTGTTGAAAAAAAGGAATGTAAAAATGAAGCAGCACCTATCTCATACCAAATGCAACCAACTTTAAATCCAACCATAAATTACCGCCTTACTGTTTTAATACTATTTCAATGCCATTACAACTCTTCAAATTTGAAACCCTAATTATTCCCAGTAGCCCGACATTTCAAAGTCAACGCAGTCAAACTCTATAATATTGTCCCAATCCCTCGCCAAAATGATATTATCAACTTGTTCAGCCACATACAACTCGTCCAATGTTTTATAGTAGGCAACAGCTTGCCTTTCAATATTTCCGCATCTTTGGAATGAACACATACCATCATAAATAGTAATCATATATTCATCGGGTTTATCTTTGAATACTAAGCGCAGCTCTGCCTCAATATGTTCTTCGTTTATGCTTTTTAACAGCAAGGTTTTTATTTCTTCAAAAGTATATTTTGTCATAACATTCTTTCCGTTTACGGCTTTCATAGGTGATAGCTCATTTTTATTCGATACCCGCATAGCCCGCAATACAAGCTTGGAAATCGAGCTGATCGTATGCGCTAAGTCAAATCCCATATCCGCAGCCCCCTTCGTGGACCGAAACTATTGCTTAAAATTAAAATAAGGATGCCCCTTACCCAATCACCTTACCCGATTGTGTATCAACAAAATACCTTTTACCATTTTCAATGTGAAATTCCAAATCAGTTCCTACGGGAAGATTGTATATAGCAAGAATAGCGGGTTCAATATTTGCGAAGGTATTAAAGTCCACAACTGTCATATTTTTGCTGTTATTAATATATTCTTGCGTGTCCGTATCACCGATGGCTCGCCAACCATTATCAGCCGCATTGGTACTATTTTCACGGAATATCCATTTTAGTTTGGATTTTCCCTCTAACAAAGACTTAGTGATAATCATTCCACCTGCATTACTGATAAAAATTGCTTTCTTATTCTCTTTATTTTCCTTTTTGAAAATATCAAACAATCCCATAATTCACCCCGCCACTTTGATTTCAAGGCTAATTATACCATATAAGTTCAAAATAATCTACTACTGTGTATCAAACGGCTGGATTGCTCCTGTAAAATGTGTAATGAGATCTTCAGATTACACCCGAAATAAGAAAAGCCGCCGTATGTTGACGGCGACCTTTCTTGTGCAATTTTAGCGGTAAATAAGCTCGTTTAATACGATTTCCATAGCAGCGTTTCGCAGGTTGTTCATTTTCTGTACCCACAGCATTTGGTTTTCCGCTTTGAGCGTTTCCGTCACTCCCTCTTTTTCGGAAAGCTGTTTTACCAGCCGAGAGAACATTTCCTCTGCTTGCCGGTCAATGTCGGCAAGGTAACTGTTCAGTTTGCCGCTGGTGAGCAGAGAGGTATACAGCGCCCTGCGATTGGCTTTGAGATAGCGTCGGTGCCGTTGCCCCCATACACCGATATGCCGTTCTTCTTTTTCGGCGGGTAACTCCAAGCAAGGGATATAGTAATCGCCTTGCAATTCATACCAAAGCCCGTTGCGCTTGTCATAAATGTACTTGTCCATCTTGAAAACCTCCAGTATAATATATTCGCACATATGTCACAGTTTCCCGATTGCCACACCTTGTTATATCGTGTTGTCGGTTTTTCTTGCCCTTGCTTTTGCCCTTATAAGGTGTTGGAGCAAGGGTGAAACGGTGTGAAATCGTATAAAGGGATAAGGCGAACACATTGAGATAAACCCTTTGTTTTCAAGCGCTTCGGAGGTTTTTATTAACGCCCTATGCAGGGTAGTAACCACTTATAAAATTGTGGTTTTCAAATTCCAATTTGTTTGCTTGGAATGCAGCATGCATAATGGCATTTTCTTCTATCTGCCCATATCACTTTATATCACCGTAGAAAATTCAGACACCATTCTGGCGCCAAAGCGCCAAACCGCCTTACTCTTCCTCCGCCGTTATTTTTCCGCACATGATACGGCTGGCAGCACATACCACGTTCGCGGCCGCAAGCGCGCCCACGGCATACGCCGCGGCGACAAAGGCGTTCAAAAAACGCTCCCGGGACCAAAAATCGCCCAAAAGATGGTCGCTGAACAGCAGCGGCGCCAGCACACCGCGCACCGAAATACCGTCATTAATCTCCGGCACAAGGCTGGCGAAGAAATTGTATCCCAGATACGCCGCGGCCAGCACGGCCAGAACCAGTGCGCACAGCAGGACGGCCTGCAATTTTTTCATCTCATCGCTCTCCCTTTTTCTTCCCGGCACGCGGCGCGAACGCCTCGAACAGCCGCCCCGGCAAAGCCAGCACCAGCACGATGCCCACGGCCAGGGCCACGGCGATCTTGAACGTCTCCACACCTTTGGCCACGGCCATGGCGTTGTCGCCCATGATGAAATAATAGGCGGTATAGTAAATGCCCGCGCCGGGCACCAGCGCGAAGATGCCGCTGATGAGGAACACTGTGGCCGGGCACCGCCGCACCACTGAAAACACCCGGGAAAGCAGCGCCAGCATCAATGAGGCCAGCAGCGAGGCCACGGCCACCGATGGCTGCCATTGCAGGTACAGCCAATAGCAGCCCCAGCCCACGGCGCCCGTCACGCCCGCCCAGACAAATTCCCGGGGCGGCGCGTTTACCAGAACGGCAAAACCCACCGTCGCCCCGAAGGCTGCGGCAAGCTGCACCAGAAGCTCCCATATCATATCGTCACCCCCGGCAGCAGAGCCGCGCCCTTGAGCACCAGGCCCACGCCCAGCGCGATACCCGCCGCAATGAGCACCGCGTCGATAGCGCGAATGGTACCCGAGAGGTAATCGCAGTTGGCCACGTCGCGGATGCCGTTTGTCAGCGCGACGCCCGGCACCAGCGGGATGATGCCCCCGATGATGACCTTATCCAGGCTGCACGCAACGCCCGCCAGCCCCAGCGCCTGCACACAGGCAAGGCTGACCAGCGCCACCACGCCCGCCGAAAGCATGTTGGAGACCAGCTTGTTCAGCGGTGTGCGCACGCGCGCCAGCGCGCGGGTGAAGAGCCCCACGGCAAAGCCCGGCGCCAGCGCCGTGAATGCGTCCACGGCCGAGCCGCCGAACAGATAGCAAAAGCACGCGGCGGAAAAGGCCGAGGCCGACACCATCAGCCAGTCCGGCAGCCCACGTGTGGCGCGGATCTGTGCAAGCCGCGCAAAGGCTTCCTCCAGCGGCACGCGCCCTGCCACGATCTCCCGCGAGAGCGCGTTCACCGCCGAAATGCGGCCCAAATTCATCTCCACGCGCGGCGTGCTGCGCACCGCCGCGCTCTGCACCGCACCGCCGTCCTCCATCGAGGCGAACAGCCCATTGGTAAGTACATATACATGAAAGCTGCGCGCGCCGTAGCTGCGCGCGATGATCTCCATCGTCTGCTGCACGCGGTAAATTTCCGCGCCGTTGGCCAGCAACGTTTCGCCCGCGTCCACGCAAAGGTCCAAAATGCGCCTCTGTCCCTCCATCAGCGCCCCGCCTCCGTATTGGTGATGAAATATTCCTTCAGGCTGGGCGTGATGGTGAGGGAGTCCAGCTGCGGATACAGCATGTTGAAATCCAGCTTCACCTTGTCCTTCGCGCCCCTGCACCCCAGGTCCAGCGTGCGCAGCGCGCACAGCCCCCGCAGGGGCGCAAGGCTCTCCAGCTTTACGGCGCTCCAGGCGCTGTACTGCAAAAACAGGTGCTCCAGCGCCGCAGCGCCGTCCAGCCCGCTGATGTCCCGCAGCTTTTTGCAGTCCGTCACAGCAAGGCCCCGCAGCGCGGGCGTGCGCGCGGTATCCCACAGCGCGGCCACCGCCGGGCAGCGGCGCACATACACCCATTCCAGCGCGGGAAAATTTTCAAGGAAGGAAAGGCTCTGCAGCTCCGGACAGCTTTCGATGAGCACCGTCCGCAGCGCGTCCGGCTCCGGCACGGCCTCAAGCGCGGCGCGCAGGCCCGCGGCGGGCACATTCTCCAGCACCAGCGCGCAGCCGTCATCCGTCGTGCCGTCCAGCGCAAGGCTGTAAAAGCCATGGTATTGCTCCAGTATTTCGGGCGAGACATGCAGCGCCATGCTCTTACTCCTTCGCTTCGGTGTAAAGATCAGGCAGGCCGCCCTTGAACGCGCGGTATTCCCGCACCGGCGTACCGCGGAAGCCCAGCTTCTCGTACAGACGGATGGCCGCCGGATCGTCGGCGTACAGGAACACGTCGGTATACCCCATATCCGGGTTGCGTGCAAAGCCCAGCATTGCCAGCACCGCCGCGGCCGCGTAGCCCTGGCCGCGGAAATTTTCGGCCGTATATACGTCCGACAGATAAAACGCACTGCCGTACCCCTCGCCCACGCAGAAGCTGACGGGGATCTCAGCGCGGTTGTATGCAAACGAAACGCGCGCGCCCGCGCCCAGCTGCTTGTCGATGAGCCGCAGGCCAAAGTCCTTTTCGCCGCAGCTCTCCGTCACAAGCTGCGCCGCCGCTCCTGTCAGGGGCGCGCCTGCAAAGATCTGCACCGGACATTTGTGCACCAGCAGCTCGGGGCTTGTATGCGTCAGCAGCATCATACGCTGACATTCAAAGGTGTGGACGGCATAGCCGTGCGCCTCAAAAAAAGCGCGGCTCTCCTCCAGCGTCACGCTGTCGGGCTTGGAATAGAATTTTGGCGTGACGTCAAGGCCCTCATAGTAGCTTTCCACAGCCGCAAGGCTCTGCTCGGCCTCCTCCATGCGCTTGAGCACGGCATAGTTGGAGTCAAAGCTCTCGGGATTTTCCCTGTCGCGGAACGCGCGGTAAAACGGCGTTTCAGTATATTCCAGATAGCGCTTGGCGCAGTGTATCTCGTGTTTTTCGCTTGGTGTCGCCATAGTTTCCCAGTCTACTTTCTGATATTATTTTGAATGGCCCCGAACGCGGGGTAGGTGGCATACAAATAATGGGCGATGGCCTCCATCAACAGGTAGTCCTCTTCGGAATCGATGTCGATGATGCCGGTGTCGAACATCTGGTACATGCCGCATTTGCCGTCCCAGACAAAGCCCGTGGTGTTCTCGATGAGGAAGCGCCGCTCGAACACATAAATGGACGCGTTGATGTCGAACACAGGCGGCGTCTGCTGGCGCGCGGTATTGTGGTGGTCGATGACCTTCTCCACATGGTCTCCCGCGAGCTTTGCCATATTCATGTACGGTGTGCGGCGGCTGGGCGTGACGGAAAAAATCAGGTCCAGGTCCGGCCGGGATGCCTTCACCTCATACGCGCCCTCAATATCGCCCGTCTGGCGCAGAGGGCTGGTGATATCCAGGTCGATGAGAGTATCGTATTCGTATCCCTTTTTCTGCTCCATCTGCCGCAGGCTGTACTGGTACACGGGCATTTTTGGCACGATGTCGCCGCACAGCTCCTCGGGGCGCGGCAGCACCGTCACCTCGGGATATTTTTTGGTGATAACGTCGATGAGCAGCCCGCTGTCTGTGTTCAGGCACACGTCGACGGCAAGGTCCGGCCTGCTCCGGATGAACAGCTCCGCCGCAGAAAGGCTGTAATACGAGAGCGGGTGACCGTCGAAGATCTTCAGGTTCTTATTTTTAAACCCCTTGCTGCCCGCGCGGCCGCAAATGGTGATGAGCACACGCTTTTGTTCCATACTTTTACAGTTCCCCCAATGTGAGTTTTAATACGTCAAGCGCGGTCTCGGGCGTGTTCACGCTGGGGCCCGCGCCGCTTTGGGCATAATCCAGAAAATAGGCCATCTCCCGCAGATAACGCTCGTTCACAGGCTCTGCGTAATTCTGCACCGTGCCGTCCTCCAGCGTCAGCGTGCCCGCACCGAAATCCGCCGTGACCGTGCCGTTTTTGCACAAGAGTTCGATGCTGCGCCGGTATTCCCGGCCGAAGTAATCCAGGTGCACCTCGCACAGCAGCGTGGGGTATTGGGCTATATAGACGGAAAGGTCGTCCGAGTCGATCTCCAGATGGCTGTACGTCCCTTTAAAATTATACATCTTTTCCGGCTTGCCGAAAAGCTCCACCAGATAATCCCATTCATGGATGAGGTCGATGGTGACGCCGCCGCCCATGTCCTTGTGGGCGGAATACACGGTGCGGTAATCCACGCCGGGCCTCCAGCCGGGCAGGTAGGACGAGCACAGCACCCGGGCCGAATACACCGACAGCGCCGGCAGCGCCTTCTTGAGGGCCAGCATCGTGCCGCACCAGCGCATGGGGGCGGCCACATAGGCCTTCTGCCCCGGGGCCAGACAGTCCGCAAGGGCCCGGTCCGTGCGTTCAAAGATCGGCTTTTCTATAAAAAGAGTATCCGCTTTGCCCCGCAGATTTTGTAACATCCCGAAATGCAGGTGCGTCGGGTTCGTGATGAACGCCGCATCATAGCGGGCGTGTTCGGGCAGGGATGTGAATTCGCCCGCCAGCAGCGCGCGCGTTTCCTCCGGAAGCGCACGGGCCGAGGAGCGAAGCGCCCACGCGCGCACCGGAATGTCCTTTTGCGCCGCCACCGCGTGCAGGTTTTTCAAATGCCGCGTGCCGATGCTGCCCAGCCCTACAAACAATACGTCCATGCCTTACGCCCCCTCGATGCGTTCGATGAGCGCGATGGCCTCTTTGTCCTTTTCAAAGGACCACCGGGGCTGTTCCCGCCCGGCCAGCACGCCGAAAAAGTTCGTTATTTCATCTACATAAGCGTTCTCCACAATATTGTCGCTGTACCGCGCATCATGCTCGAAGCTGCCGTAGGTGTCCACAAATTCCTTCTCCCTGGTTTCGGCGTTGTAGCTGTACAGCGCCCTGGGGTTGCCCTCCCAGAACAGGTGCAGCCCTTCGCCGAATATCTCAAAGTTCCGCACGGCTTTGGGGCTGACGACATCCGCCGCCAAAAGGCCCTTGGTCCCGTTCTCGTGGCGCAGCGTGACGAAATAGCTGTCCGGATAATCGATTTCCAGACCGCTGAGCTTGTCCTTTTCCGCATAGACGTGCTTCACCGGACCGAAAGCGTCCAGCAGCCAGGGCAGATCGATGCCGAAGATCTCCCGCACGCCCCCCGTGCGCCTGTCGCCCACAAAAAAGTTTTTATAATTTTCCCATGGATGCCAGTCCGGCAGATACTGCCCGATGTGGTAGATGTAATTGACGGGCTTTGCAAACGCCGCCACCCGGCGCTTGATGTACTGCATTTCGGCGCGGTAGAGCATGGTGCTGCTCAAAAACAGCGGCAGGCCCTTCTGCGCGGCTTTTGCAATGAGCGCGTCGTAGCCGTCGTCCACCAGGTTCAGCTCGGTGAATACAGGCAGGCCCGCGTCCAGCAGCTCGCCGATGATGCCCGCGTGGGTAAGGGGCGCGGTACACACGAACGCCGCGTCAAAGTGCCGCGCTGCCACCGCCGCCGCGATGCTCTCATACGGCTCGATGCCCAAAGCCCGCGCTTCTTCCCTGCGCGCGGGGGCGAAATCCACGCCCGCCAGCGCCGCCGACGGCTCCACGCCCCGGATGAGGCGCGCACGGCGTTTGCCCATGCTGCCCAGACCTACGACCAAAAGTTCCATATCATTTCCTCCCCGTGCCGCGCAGTGCACAGCCCTCTTTTCAATATCGGTGTATCGCTTCCGGGAGCAAACCCCGCATGGCCCCTTTTACCGGCCCGCCGCCTCGGGGCGTTCCGTTTATGCCCCCGCCGTCCATGCGGGAAAACAGGCCCAAACGCACAGTCCCAGCACCACGGCCAGCGTCCCGGCGAAAACGAGGATGCGCCGCGGGCGCTTTCGCCGCGCGAAAACCAGCAGCACAAGCTGCACCAGTAGCACCGCCGCAAACAGAGGCAGCGCCGTGCGCACCACGCGCAGGGCTGTATCCAGCGCGCCGTCCCAGTAATCGGGCACCAAGGTGTTCAGCTGTCCCAGCGCCGTCAGCGCCGTTTTCCACATCTCGCGGAAGGAATCCGCCAATCCGCTCATCGGCTGCCCTCCTTTTCCCACCCCGGCACGGGGCCGTCGTAAAACAGCTTGGGCTTTCCAAGCGACGGGCTCTGCACGAACGCCTCCAGCCGCCGCACGATGCGCCCGCTGGTGTCGCCGCCGTTGTAAGGGCTTTTCGCTTGCCGGGCCTGCGCGGCAAAGGCGGGCGAAAGCGCCTTTTGCAGCGCCGCATACACAGACGCCTCGTCCGCCGCGCAGCAGATGATATTGGCGCTGAGCAGCCGCCCCTTCTGCCTGTCGCCCACGTTGACGCAGGGCACGCCCAGCGAGGGCGTTTCCACTACGCCGGAGGACGAGTTGCCCGCCACCACGGCGCAGTATTTCATGGCCGAAAGGTACCGCAGCACGCCCATGCTGGTAAAGGCGACATACTGTCCGGGGCGCGCCGCGCACACCGCGTCGATCCGCGCGTTGATGTCGGCGCCGCCCGCATCCGCGTTGGCTTTGGTAAATACGGCGGCCAGCCCGCAGCGCTCCAGCGCGGCGCACAATGCGTCGAACTGCGCCGCCGGGGACGCGCCGCCCGCTGTTTCGGGGTGGTAGGTCACCAGCGCATACGGGCGATCCAGCCCGAAGCCGATGCTTTCGGCCAGCGCCGCGCGGGACAAAAGCGGCAGGCTGCGCAGGTTCTCGTCCCCCAGGCCGCCCACATTCTCCACCGCGGCCGGTTCCTCCCCCATGCGGATGAGCCTCCGGGCGTAAACTTCACAGGACGGAAAGTGCAGGGACGCCATCTTCGTCAGGCAGTGGCGGAACCAGTCGTCCGCCGCGCCCGCCGTCACGTCACCGCCGCTGATGTGCGCCAGCGGGATCTCCAGCAGCGCGGCCGCCGCGCCCGCGGCAAATATCTCATACCGGTCCCCCAGCACAAGCACCGCGTCGGGACGGTTTTGGCTGAAATAATCGGTAAAGCGCTCCATCGTATAGCTGACGGTGCGCGCAGTAGCCAGCGGAGAGCCGGTGCCGAACTTCAGGATGGGGATGCGCGCCGCGATGGGCATGCCGTCGGCTTCGATCTCGCTGACGGTGTTGCCGAACTCCGGCGCAAGATGCGCGCCCGTCACCACAAGGCGCGGCTCGATGACGGCGCTTTGCAGCAGCTTTTGCAGCACAGGCCGAAGAAGGCCGTATTCGGCGCGCGTGCCGGTGACGACGCACAGGCTTTTTTTCGTCATCTGAATCCCTCCCGGTTTATGAAATAAAAGCTTCCGCGCCTCGTCGGCGGAGCCCTCTCTTTTCGCTCACAGCTCGATCTTCTCGTCCTCGCTGAACGCGCGTTTGGCCGTTTGGCCCAGAACCTCGTGCCAGCGCATGGGCGAAACGCCGTCTCCCGGACGCTTGGTGGTGAGGTTTTCCTCCGTGAACGCCTCGCCCGCGGCGATGGCGCGCCGGGCCACGATGCTCTTGCGGGCAATGGCCTTGTTTTTCGCCTCGCTGGACGTCACATGCTTGCGGCCGTCGCCCAAAGCCTGCTCCGTATTGCGCACCGCGCGCACCATGGCCGCAAGCTCCGCCGGGTCCAGGCTGGCTTTGTGGTCCGGCCCTTCCAGCGTTTTGTCCAGGGTAAAGTGCTTTTCAATGACGCACGCGCCAAGCGCCACGGCCGCGATGTCGGCCTCCCAGCCCAGCGTGTGGTCGGAATACCCCACCGCGCAGCCGAAATGGGACGCCAGGTCCTGCATGGCGCGCAGGTTCGCGTCCGCGAATGGCGTGGGATATTCGGTATTGCAGTGCAGCAGCGTAATATCCTCCACGCCGCCGTCCTCCAGCACGGACATCGCGTCCTCAATTTCCGCCAGCGTACTCATGCCTGTGGAGAGGATGACCGGTTTTTTCAGCGCGGCGATCCGTTCCAGATAGGGCAGGTTCGTGATCTCTCCGGAAGGGATCTTGTATACGGGCAGCTCCAGCGACGCCAGGAAATCGATGCTGTCCAGATCAAAGGGCGTGGAGAGGTATTCGATGCCGATCTCCTCGCAGTAAGCTTTCAGCTCCCGGTGGCCGTCAAAGCCGAAGTGGATGCGGCGCACCATCTCCAGCTGGCTTTCGCCGGCGCCCGTCTGCGCCTTCTGGTATTCGGCCTTTTCGGCAAATTTGCTCACGACCAGCTCCGGCACCGCCGTCTGGTATTTTACGATATCCGCCCCTGCAGTTTTTGCCGCAAGGGCCATTTTCTTTGCGCGCGCAAGGCTGCCGTTGTGGTTCACGCCCGCCTCCGCGATGATGAGCACTGACATATAATTTCCCCCTGTCCGCCCGGTTCCCGCCGGGCCGCTGCGTTTTTCCGGGCCTTGCCCGGCGCGGCTGCCTGTGTTATGCCGCGGCGGCCTACTGCATCTCCAAACGGCGGCGCATGTTGTCCAGCTCCTCCAGCTGGCCCATATCCATCCAGCTGTTCTCGCTCACGGGATACACGCCCACGCGCCCGCCCGCGGCGCGCACATCCGCGATGATATCTGTAAAAGGGATCGGCTCGTTGTACGCAAGGCCGTCGATGACCGACGGCTCCACCACATACACACCCGTGTTCGTGAGGAAATTCATCTCCGGCTTTTCAGTGATGCCGCTGATGTCGCCGTCGCCGCCCAGCTCCACCACGCCGTACGGGATGGTGAAATGCTTCACCGCGCACACCATGGTGATGACGTTGCCCTTTTCCTTATGATACTGGTAGATATCCCCGAAGTCCGCGTCGATGAGGATGTCGCAATTCGTCAGAAAAAACGTCTGCGTAACTTTTCCCTTCAGCAGGCTCAGGCCGCCCCCGGTGCCCAGAGGCGTGTCCTCGTCCACATAATCCACGGTGTAATCCTTTTGCAGATCGTTGAAATAGCTCTTGATCATGCTCTTTTTGTAGTTTACGATCATCGTAAACGCGCTGCAGCCCACATCCGCAAAGCGGTGGATGATATGCTCCACAATGGGCATTTCCCCAATGGGGATCAGGGGCTTGGGCAGTATTTTGGTGTAGGGATACAGACGCGTGCCCAAACCGCCCGCCATGATGACCACGGGCGCGCATGCTTTTTTATGTGTGTCGATGTCCAGCCCGCCCGCGAACACCACGTCCTGCACCCTGCCCCGCTTGTCCAGCAGCGGCAGCGCGCCGATGCCGTGTTCCAGCAGCGCGGTCTTGGCCCGCGCCCGCGCCTCCATGGGCAGCGCGTATGGGCTGTAATTCGCCGCCTCCCGCACCGGCCCTTCCAGCGGCAGGCTCTTCAGGATGTAGCGGCGGATATCGCCGTCCGTAACAACGGCGCGCAGCACGCCCTCCGGCGCGACGAACAGCACGCCCAGGCCCGTTTCGTCCAGCTTGCGCATTGCATCCAGCACCGAAATGTCCTCGGTGATGAAAAGGTCGTCCACGCGCATCTTTTTTCCCCCTTCCGCCATGCTTTTACAGCGCCAGCAGCGCGTCCACCACGCGCTGAGCATCCTCCCGCGTCAGGTTCGTGGAGCACGGCAGGTTGACGATCTTCGCGCGGAAATCCTCGGCCATTGCAAGGCCGTAGGTCTCGTTGCGGCCGTAGTCCGCCTGCTCGTGGATGAGCGCCCACACCGGGCGCGTTTGGATGTTCTGCGCCTTGAGCGCGGCGATAACGCCGTCCCGCGTGTGCCGCGCGTCCTCCAGATACAGGCTGTAAAACCACTTGTTGGAGCGCACGCCGTCCCGGAAAGGCAGAATGCGGTATCCGTTTTTTCCGTCCAGCCGCTCTTTATAAAAATCGTACATTTCGTTTTTGTGGGCAATAAAGCCTTCCAGCTGCTCCAGCTGTGCCAGGCCCAGCGCGGCCTGCAGGTTCGTCAGGCGGTAATTGTAACCTACCTCGTCATGCACGAATTGCAGCTCGTCCGCTTTCGCCTGGGTGGAAAGATGCTTCGCCCGCTCCAGCCAGTCCGCGTGGTTGGACACCACCATGCCGCCCGCGCCCGTGGTGATGATCTTATTGCCGTTGAAGCTGTACACGCCGATGTCGCCGATGGTGCCGGCCATTTTGCCCCTGTACGGTCCCTCGGTGTAATAAGTGCCCAGCGCCTCGGTGGAATCCTCAATGAGGACCAGGCCGTACTTCCGGCACAGCTCCACCAGCCCGGGCATATTGGCCATATTGCCGAACACATGCACCGCCAGAAGCGCTTTCACGTGCGCGCCCGTGTGCCTGTTCACGCATTTGCCGTCCCGCTGTTCGGTGTTGGCGGCAAGCCACTCCCCGGCCAGCGCCGGGCACAGGCACAGGCTCTCGCCGCAGCCGATGAACACGGGCTCCGCGCCCGCGTAGCGGATGGGATTCACTGCGGCAATAAACGTGAGCGCGGGCGCGAGCACCTCATCGCCGCGGCCCACGCCCGCCATGAGCATGGCCAGATGCAGGCCTGAGGTACCACTGTTGCAGGCCACGGCCCGGGGCATGTGGGTGTATTCAGCGATCTTTTCCTCAAACTCGGACACCTTGCTGCCACCCGTGGACACCCACTCGCTGATAACGGCTTCGTTTACATACTGCTTTTCGTTGCCGGAAAAATTCGGTACGGACAGCGGGATAAATTGCTGGCTCATATACTTCGCTTCTTTCCTTTATAAAAATAGCGGGCGGGACGGGCGGCTGCTGCGCCGCCCGCGCGCACGCGGTATCGCTTGCCGCGGCCGCCTCAGGTTTTGCCGCCCGCGCGCCTTGCGCCCAGCGCAGCCGCGGCCAGCGCCAGATATTTCAGCACGGAGGCCGTCAGCAGCGGTACGACGGCCAGGCACAGCAGCCAGGGACGCGTGGGCAGGAACCATTCGAAAAAGCCGCGCGGTTCATTGATGATGACGCTCTCCAGCCGGAATTGCATGCCGCTGTAAATGCCGGGGTCCAGCCGTAAACCATACAGCGCACCCCGCGGCAGCGTAAAGGTATATACCCCGTCTTCGGCTTCCTTATGCGCCCACACCCGGTAGGTCGCGTCGTATTCCTCCATGTCCGCCCGCGGTTTGTAGAACACGCTCAGCTCGCCGGGGTCCATATTCAAAAACGTCACCCGAACCGTAACGCGCCGCACATAAGCGGGCACGCCCGTGGGCGATACGGCGGCAAGGTCCAGCTCCATGCGCGGGTCCACACTGGTGGAGGTGTATAAATCGCCCTCCTGTTCCAGGTCCGTCAGAGCAAATATGTCTTCCTGCGCGCCGGAAATCTCCGTCTGCGCCACGTTGCCCCGGGCACGCTGGTATGCGTCCTCGGCAAACCCGTACAGAGACGCCAGTATGCTGCCTGCCAGAAACACCGCATAGCAAAGCGCCACCAGCCGCCTGTCGTTTTTCCAGATGCTGTTCCAAAAAGCCTTCACACGCTTCACGACGCCGCCTCCTCTCCGTTCAGCGGCACAAAGTGCATGTCCGCCCCCGCGCCCTCTACGCGGTACAGCGTGGCGCCGCTTTTCAGGCCGTCGGCAAACAGCGCGCCGTAATTTTCCGCAAAGGCCGCGTCCCATTCATCCATATAGATGGCCGTGCATCCGCTGGCCTCAAGGTAATCGCACCAGACCGCGGGTGTAAACGGCTGGCTGGTGAAGTAGTCCACCTGTTCTTCCGTAAAGAACCCCGGCATCGCGTCGGCCCGGCGCACGATGTCCGGGCTGAATTCCTCCCCTGCGCCGAAGCTGTAATCTACGGCCACATCGGGATAAAATTCATAATAAAGCTGGAACCAGCCCACGCCCTGCTGCGTCATGGACACGATGAACACTTTGTCGTCCCGCGTCAGGTAGTGCTTCGCGGCCTCAACCTGTTCCACCTGCAAACGGCGGCCCGCGTAATGGCTGTCCGGGTAATCCAGAACCGTAAGCTGGGGCTGCAAATATGCATCCGCACGCCAAATGCAGCCTCCGCACAGCGCCAGCAGGAACAGCGTGCCAAGACTACCGGGCTTTGCATTTTTCAGCGAAGCGCACAGCATCGTTACGGCAAACACCAGCCAGCCCGCATAATAGGGATAAATATAGCGGTTGTAATCGCCCAGCCCATAGGCCAGCTCTTCCTTGAACACATACACATAGGTGAAACCCGTGAAGATATAGAACGCCGCAAAGCCCAGCGTGCTCCACAGCGCCGTCCAGGCCGTGCGTACGCGCATGCGCTTGTCGCCCAGCAGGAATGCCGCCAGCAGAATGCTCAAAATCAGCAGCACGGTGATGAAGCCCGAGCCGTTGAAAATACGCCCCAGCGTGCTGTCCGGCGCGCCAACGCTGAACATCGTGAGCCGTGTGTTGAAAAACGCGCTTTTCATCAGCTCCATGATATCGGTAAATTTCTGGGTGCGGCCGATGCCCAGCAGCTCGGCAATGCCCGTCGTCACCATCTGTACCATGCCCATATCGGCCGAGCCGCCGATGTCGAACCGGTTGGAGCCCAGCACAACGCTCATGTGCGCGGCCCAGCCGAAGAACGCGGCCAGCGGGGCGCCCACAAGCGAGGCGCACCAGCACAGCTTTCCGCCAAGGCCCTTCAGCCGGAAGAACGGCACGTCCTCCTTCTGGACGAACAGCAGGTCAAAGCAGATGATAGCGGCCGCAATAAGGCACAGCGCGAAGCCCATGTCCTTGGAAAGGCAGGACGCCGTAACGGCCAGCACCGCGCCCGTCATCAGTACGGGTGTTTTTTTTCGCGGCGCAAAATACAGCACCAGCCCCGCGCCGAACAGCAGGCCCATGGGAATGTCGGAATAGGCGTTCATATACGTCGTCTGCACATAGATGCCGCGCTGATACACGGAAACCATGTATGGCACCAGAGTAAGCACCGCGGCGGCGGGTACGGCAATGTGCCAGTGCCTGCGGCCCAGCATGGAAATGGCGGCCGCGAATACTGCAAAAAACAAAATGTCGTACGCCGCGTACACCTTCCAGGGCACAAATACGCTGCCCAAGAACTGGAACGCATAATCCAACATGATGATGCCCGGCACAAAGGTGCTCACGCGCATCTCACCCGGGTTATAGGTATACAGCTGATTCTCGGTCTTGACGACCTTGGGCGCGATGCCCCAGAAGCTGAACTCGTCCCACTCGTTAAAAATAGGCCGGCGCACGGCAAACAGCACGATAACGGCCAGCGACGCCAGCAGGAAATATACCATGGCGGGCGAAAAAAACTCCCGCCAGCGGATGTCCTTGTGCTTGCGCCACAGCCAGACGCACGCGGCCGCCGCCGCGCCAAACCAGACAATGCCCGCAGGCACCAGCATATGCACGCTGCCCAGCGTGCTGTACCAGACCATCGTGCCGCACAAAACAAACAGCGGCGTAAGGCCCGCGGCCAGACGCGTTTTTGTGTTGAGGAACAGGCACAGCGCCGTGAGCGCCGCGAAGGTAACGGTCATTTCAACAAAAGCGATCAAACGCAGGGTCCTCCTTTAAAGCGATACGGAGCCGCCGCACAGCGTCACGGCCCGATGTAATACGCCTGGAACAGCAGCAGCGCGCTGACGAGCGCGAAGCAAAAACCGTAATGCAGCACACGCCACGCGGGCGGCGTTTTCTGCGGCAGGCCCGGGCGCAGGTTCTGCAGGGCCATCGTGCGGCCCATCAGCATGGATGCCAGCGCGAACAGCGCAAACAGCGCCCCCAGCAGATAGCGCGTCTGCACGCCGTTGATCTCCGGCAGGCTGACGGGCGTGCTGGTGAGGTACATGCCCGTATAGGTGAAGCCGTACATCAGCACGGCCGTCGCCAGAAACACCCAGGCGGTGCGCAGCTTTTCCCGCGCGCCCTCCAGCGCCGATACGCCCGATGCAAACAGCAGAAAAAGCGGCGCAAAGTAGCTGACAAACGGCACCGTCATGTCCATCCATCCAAAATTCCCAATGGTAAAGAGGTTTGCCTTGTCACGGTAGACGGAATAGAGCAGGACCGCCAGGTAGCGCGGCAGATTGGAAAAAACGAACGCGAGCTGCCGGCCCGGGTCAACGCCGGTGTCCGCATAAGGCACACGGCCATAATTGCTGGCCAGCGCCGTATATCCTGTCAGCAGCGCATATATGATAACGCCCGCGGCCAGGCATACCGCCAGCACGCCCCAGCGCTGCGCGGCGGCCGAAAGCGCCTTTTTTCCCTTGCGGGGCTTCTGCTCGAACGGCAGCAGCAGCAACAGCGGCAGCAGCGCCAGCGTGGTGTATTTTGCGTGGAACGTCAAGCCAAAGCAGAGCGCCAGCACCGCAAGCCTCTTTTTCGTCACAACGTCCGAAAGGCACAGCGCGATAAATATCCATGTCAGGCCCATGAACAGCCCGTCCGAGCTGCACGAGCCGGCCATAAACAGCGACACCGGAGAAATGGCCAGCGCGATCAGCACGGCCGAAAAGCGCCGGATGACCGCAGCCGCGTAACCGCACAATACGGCATAGCACAGCAGGTTCGCCGCGCGCGCCAAATACATACAGGCCAGCGCGTCCGCGCCGAACAGCCGTCCCACGGCCACTCCCAGCGCCTGGGGGAAGTACGGCACCAGCTGCTGCACCGGGGTGAACGCGCCCGGCGCAACCGCCCCCTCAGCTTTGTCCGCGCTGTACCGTGCAAAGGCGTCCGCGATGGTCGGGTCGTCCGGGGCCAGTTTTTCACCGCTGACGCCGTTGATATACGCCCCGGGGAAATCCCGCACCAGCAGATTCACATCGTTTGGGAACTGCTGTTTTTCATCGAACAGGAACTGTCCGCTGCCCACGGCATAAGCCCGCAGGAAATGCATCGTCTCGTCCGGAGCCTGCATGGGCGGGTTGGCAAACACGAAACAGAGCCCGGCCAGAAAAACCAGCACAGCGGTTTTCAGAGCCAGGTTCTGTTTGAGGAAATGCGCGGCCAGAAACACCAGAAGATACACGGCGGAAAAGCCGCCGCAGATGATGAGTGTCGTCGCTGCGGCAAAGCCGGGCATGCCCGCGCCCAACGAGTACGCCACACGCCAGTAATATACCAGCCCCACGCCGCACAGCAGCACAAAGAAATATCCGCAAAGCCAGCGGATGCCGGGCTTTGTCCAAAGCCGTTTGCATTTTTTTGTAAGTTCCGCCATAAATACTCCATTCGCCGCCCGCACGTTGTGTCCTGCAGGCGGCAGATTTGTAATATTTTGTCGATATATTACAAATTGTATGCATCTACCTTATAGCCGTCCATATTTCCGCGCAGCCATTCGATGGTCTGGGCAAGGCCCTGTTCAAAGGTGTAGGCCGGCTGCCAGCCCGTCAGGGCGCGCAGCTTGGAGGCGTCGCCCAAAAGGCGTTCCACCTCGCTTTTGCCGGGGCGCAGGCGCTCGGCCTCACACACCACCTTGGCTTCGGGATTGATCTGCCGGATCAGTTCATCCGCCAGATCGCCGATCGATATCTCGCGGCCAGTGGCGATGTTGATCTCCTGTCCGACGGCGGCGTCGCAATCTGCAATGGCCATGAAGCCGGCGGCCGTATCCTTGACGTAATTGAAATCCCGCGTGGGCGCCAGGCTGCCTAAACGGATCTCTGTGCGGCCCGCCAGAAGCTGGGTGATGATGGTGGGGATAACGGCACGGGCCGACTGGCGCGGGCCGTAAGTGTTGAACGGCCGCACGATGGAAAGCGGCACGTCAAAGCTGCGGTAGAAGCTCTCGGCCAACCGGTCCGCGCCGATCTTGGTGGCAGAGTACGGGCTCTGCCCCTGATACGGGTGCTTTTCGTCGATGGGCACATACTGGGCCGTGCCGTACACCTCACTGGTGGAAGTCACCATCAGGCGCTGGGTGCCCAGGTCCCGTGCTGCCTGCAGGACATTCAGCGTCCCTTTGATGTTGGTGTCCACATAGCTGTCCGGGGAGTGGTAGCTGAACGGGATGGCAATGAGCGCGGCCAGATGGAACACGCGCTCCTGTCCCTGCATGGCGGTGCGCACGCCGTTGGGGTCCCGGATATCGCCCATGAAAATCTCAATCTCACTGCGGATCTCGGGCGCGAGGGAATCGATCCATCCACAGGAATTAAACGAATTATAATAGCAGAAGGCTTTCACTTTTTCGCCTTTTTTCACCAGTTCTTCCGTGAGGTGGCTGCCGATAAAGCCGTCTGCACCGGTCACCATAACAGTATGCGCCATATGGAAAACTCCTTTTCTGCCGGGCTGCGCCGCAAATTCCGGTCTGGTGCGCGCCGCCCGTTTTTTGCTTACGGGTATAGTATATCACGGTATCCGTGTATAAAAGCAGCAGCGCCCGGCCGGGGCCCGCGAAGCTTTCAGCCGCGCGGCGGGGCAGCGGCGGGGCGGACAGCGTTGCCTTCCCGACAGAAGGCAGCGCGGATAGCGCAGCCGATGCGCTGCCGCGTGCCCGAAAACCGCTGTTTCTTTTGCACACCGATACCAGTTAAGTATAATATAAAATGGGCTAAATAGCAATAAAAGGAGGCTTTTTTGTCGGCCGGGCATAAGCGCCGCCGTGCCTTCCGCCTTGCCCCGCGCAGCCGGCAGGCCCCTTCCTTTACAAAACGCCTGTCCCCCTTTATAATGTAACAAGGATTCCCGCGCGCCGGGCCGCGCTCTGCGGCGCGGCCCATACTCTGTCGATATAGGATGTGCGCTATGACATTCAACTCCGTTTCGTTCTTTGCATTCTTCCCGCTGGCGGTGCTTGTATGCTGGCTTGTTCCCAGGCGCTGGCAGAACGCCGCGCTGCTGGCCGTCAGCTATGCGTTTTATTGCTTCAATACCCCTGCATGGCTGCCCGTGCTGGTTCTGGATTCCCTGGCCACGTGGGCGCTGGTGCGCCGCATGGACGCCGCCGAGGGTCTCTCCCGCAAACGGCGGCTCTGGGCCGCGCTGGGCGTAAACCTCGGCCTTCTGGTGCTGCTGAAAGGCGCCTCTCTGCTGCTCCACGGCGCGGCCGTCAGCGCAGGGCTTTGGCAGGCATTGTCCCGTCTGGGCCTCGCCAGTGAAGCGGGCGGCAGCGCTTTTTCCGTCATCCTGCCGCTGGGCATCAGCTTTTTCACGGTGCAGTCCGTTGGCTACGCCGTGGATGTATACCGCAAAAAATACGCGGCCGAGCCGAGCGCCTGTAATTTCGCGCTGTTCGTAAGCTTTTTCCCGCTCATCTCCAGCGGCCCCATCATGCGCGGGGACAAACTGCTGCCGCAGCTGCGCGCGCCCCGCGCCCTGCGTACGGACCGCGCGGCCCACGCGCTGGTCACCTTTGCGCTGGGGCTGTGCTCCAAGGTGGCCGTGGCCGACCTTCTGGCGGTGTTTGCCAACGCTGTTTACGGCGACGTAACGGCGTATACAGGCCTGACGCTCACCTTCGGCGCGCTGTGCTACGGGCTGCAGCTGTATTTTGATTTTTCCGGCTACTCGCTCATGGCGCTGGGCGCTGCCGAGCTGCTGGGCCTTCAGCTGACGACGAACTTCGACACGCCCTATTTTTCGCGTTCCATCCGAGAGTTCTGGGGCCGGTGGCATATCTCGTTTTCCTCCTGGCTCAAAGACTATGTTTACATCCCTCTGGGCGGAAACCGCAAGGGCAAGGCGCGCAAGTATCTGAACCTGCTGCTCACATTCCTCGTCAGCGGCGTCTGGCACGGCGTGGGGCTGACATATCTCATCTGGGGCGCGCTGCACGGCGTCTACCAGATCGCGGGGGACGCGACGGACAGGCTGCGCGGACGCGTTTACGCAGCGCTGCATATCAGCCGCACCGGCCGCCTTGCCTGTGCGTGGCAGTGCCTGTGCACCTTTGCGCTGGTAAACGCCGCTTGGGTATTTTTCCGCGCCGCTTCGGTACACGACGCGCTGTATGTGCTGACGGCCCAGTTTCGGAACGTTTCACTGACAGGCCTGCTGGCGGACATCCGCGCCATAGCGGCCTCCTTCAATGCAAAATCTCTTTTGAGCGCTGCATTCCTGGCGTTCGTGCTTTTGGCACTGGCGGGAGGCGTGCTGCTGGACTGTGCCCGCCGCTTCAAAGCGCCGGGCGGGGATCTTTCCGCACGGATGCTGAGCCTGCCGCTTATTTTCCGCTGGCTGCTGTACTACGCGCTGGCCGCGTTCATTTTCGCGGGCTTTTTGATGAACAACGGATACTTCGCCACGGCGGCGAATTTCCTGTACAACAATTTTTAAGGAGGCGCGCCGCATGAAAAAAATTTTGCCCCGCCTGGCGCTGCTTGCCGCGCCGTTCCTGGTTTATTTTGCCCTATTTTTCGCCTTTGAGCCCTATGATTATTTCGGCGTCAAAGGCGGTGCTTCCAGCGAAGACTCCGTCATCACGCGCGTGCGGGCTTATCTGTCCGCGCCCGAGGACGCCATCATCCTGGGCGACTCACGCATGGCCCATTTCGACATGAATGCCGTGGCCGAGGCCTCCGGCCGCGGCTGGAGCAACCTCGCCTTCGGCGGCGCTTCGCTGAACGAGAGCATCGACCTGTTCTACCTCGCCGCCGAAAACAACCCCAGCCTGAACACCTGCTATTTCGGCGTCAGCTTTTACACCCTGCGTGCCGGCGATTCCCGCAACCGCATGGAGGCCATCGGCACCGTGGTGAAAAACCCCGTTGCCTATATGCTCAATTTCGATTACAACGCCGATATGCTGGGTGAGCTTCTGCTGCGCCTGCAGGGCGTGCAGACGGGCGCGACCCGGGACGCAGGCGCTTGGGAGGCGATCGATTCTGTGGACGAGGACGGCAACGCGCTGCCCGTACGCCGCAACCTGATCGCCTATGCCGCCACGCTGTACCAAAACTGCGCAAAGCCGGGCACACTGCCCGCGATTGAAACAGAGCCTTATATCGACGCCTGGGGCGCAGCGCGGGAGCGCTGCACCAATCCCCGCGCTTTGCTGGACGCGATGCTGGCCGCAACGCCCGCCGACAGCTCCTATTCCCTGAACTGGGAAAACCTGCGGCGTCTGGAGGAGCTGGCGGCTTATTGTGCGGAAAACGGCATTGAACTGACCTTTGTACTGCCCCCCATCGACGATGCGCTGCGGCAGTATCTCGTTGCGCCGCTGGGCCTGGACGAGCCCATGCGCACCATACGGCAGGCGCTTGCGGACACCGGCGCGGCCGTGCGGGATTTTGAGGTAGAGCCGGAAGCCGTTTACGCGGAGGAGCAATACTACGACGGGTTCCACCTGGATGTGGAACGGGGCCTGCCCGAATTTACACGTGCGCTGTTCGGCGCAAAGGAGGCGTAAGCCATGGCACTGGATTTTCTGATTCTGTATGAGCATGTGGTGCGGGAGTACGAGAGCATCCTGCTTTTGAAGGCGGAGCTGGCCCGGCGCGGCTATACCGTGGAGCTCCGCCAGCTGCTGGACCGGAAAAAGCTCAAATACTTCACCCTGAAAAAGCCGAAGGTTCTGGTGTCCAGCTGCATGTACGACGACGAGGCCATCAACAGCCATGTGTACAACAACATCGGCGTGTGCAACAAAGTGGTGAACCTGCACTGGGAGCAGATGCTCAGCGACACGCAGGAGGAAGGCGCGTGGTTCAACTTCGGCGGCAACGCCAAAAAATGCGTGCAGACCTGCTGGGGCAAACGCACGCAGCAGCGCCTTGTGGCCCACGGCATGCAGGAAAAAAACTGCCCCGTGACAGGCGCGGTGATGATGGATTTCCTGCGGCCCGAGTTCCGGGGATATTTCAAGGATAAGGCTGCGCTGTGCCGGGAGCACGGATTGGACCCGGACAAAAAACTGATGCTGTACATCTCCAGCTTCGGCTATGCCAGCATGACGGAGCAGGAAGTAAAGGAGCTCTCCGACATGGCGGGCGAGGATTTCACCGGCTTTGCCTGTACCAACCGCACCAGTATGGAACAGACGCTGGCCTGGTTCGACCAATATCTGGCCGGGCATCCCGAAGTGCAGCTCGTCTACCGCCGCCACCCCAGCGAGTGGAACAGCCCCGTGCTGGAGGCGCTGGCCCAAAAGCGGCCCAATTTCCGCGTGATCTTCGCGGACAGCGTGAAGCAATGGATCGTGGCGGCGGACCAGATCTTCATCTGGATGAGCACGGCCATTGCGGAGGTATACTTCGCGGGCAAAAGCTGCCGCATCCTGCGGCCCGTTCCCATTGAGCACGAGTACGACCCCGTCATTTATAAGGGGGCGGATTACATCACGGATTACGCCGCCTTTGCCGCAGCGGCGGACGCGCCGGACAGCGCGCCCTTCCCCATTGCCAAAGAGGTCATCGAAGGCTACTTTGACAGGAGCGATACGCCCGCCTATGTGCGCATGGCGGACCTGCTGGAGGACGTTTACAAAAACCCTCCGCGGGACCAGCCCTTCAGTCCGCCCTTCCGGCCGCATTTCAATTTGCTCAAGTTCTGCGCGCTCATCGGTGTGCATATGATGTACGCGGTGAAATTCGACCCGGCCCGCCTTGCCGGGGCCGCACCCGGCTTCGCAGATATGGCTTCACGCATTTACGGTTATATCGACAAGGCGCACATTTCCAAAGAGGAGGCGCGCGCCATGGAGGAAAAGATCGCGCGCTTTGTGGGCTGATGCCCCGGCGTCAAAACGGTGCGCGCCGTCCAGCCGGATGGCGGTTCGGCTTCCCCCGCGCGCGCCGCCGCCCGAAGCGCCACGCATTTGGGAAAAGCCGAACTGCCCGGCGCCCCCCGCCCGGCAGAGCCCCTCTTTTGTGCGCAAATGCGCCGCTGCGCCTTGTGCGCGGGCGCAAAATGGGGTACAATAAGAGTGCTTACGATGCGCGGCTTTCTTCCGCGCGGTTTCTTGTAAAGGAGAAAAGCTATGAAATATTGTAAAAAATGCACCATGCCCGACACGCGCCCCGGCATTACGTTCGACGAAAACGGCGTGTGCAGCGCGTGCAACCATTACGCCCACCGCAAGGATGTGGACTGGGACGCGCGCTGGAAGGAATTTGAGGCTATGTGCGATAAATACCGCGGCTGCAACGGCCCCGGCGGATATGACTGCGCCGTGGCCGTCTCCGGCGGCAAGGACAGCCATTTCCAGGTGTATATGCTCAAGGAAGTCATGCGCATGAACCCCATCCTGTTCAGCGTAGAGGACAACTTCCCCATGACGGAGGCGGGCAAGCACAACCTGAAAAACATCAGCGAGGAGTTCGGCTGCACCATCATCTCCTGTAAGCCCAATATCAAGGCGCAGAAAACCCTGATGCGCACCTTTTTTGAAAAATACGGCAAGCCCACCTGGTATGTGGACAGGCTCATCTATACTTTCCCGCTGCATATGGCGGCCAAGTTTAACACGCCTTTCCTGTGCTACGGTGAAAACGTCTCGTTTGAATACGGCGGCAACGCCGATGTAGAGACCTATTCCGCCAAGGACCAGATCGAGAACGGCGTTGCCGTCGGGTTCCCCAAGGAGGAGCTGCTGGGCTACGGCGTGAGCGAGAACGACCTCATCCTCACCGAGGCGCCCTCCGCCGAAGAGCTGGCCAGGCTGGATCCGTTCTATATGAGCTATTTCGTGCCCTGGAACAGCTACAAAAATTACCAGATCGCCAAGGAGCACGGCTTCCATGACCTGTCGCATGAGTGGGACCGCACCCATCACGCGGAAAATTTCGATCAGATCGACAGCCGCGCGTATCTGGTACACTCCTGGCTGAAATACCCGAAGTTCGGCCATGCGGCGGCCACGGACTACACGGCCCGCTACATCCGCTACGGTATGATGACACGGGAGGAAGCCATTCCCATCATCAAGGAGCGGGACGGCGCGCTGGACCCGCTGTGCGTGCGTGACTTCTGCGCGTTCTGCGGCTACACCGAAACCGAGTTCTGGGCCATCATGGACAAGTTCTACAACAGGGACCTGTTTGAAAAGGACGAATACGGCCGTTGGATGCTCAAGGAACCCATCTGGAAAGAGAACTGATTTTTTTAAACACAAGGCGCGCCGCAGTCTGTCGGAAAAGCAAAGCTTTTTCGACAAGCTGCGGCGCGTCGTTTTTACAGTGAACAGGAGGCTTGTTATGGAGCTTGTCCCCGCCGCGCTGGAAACGCGCTGCCTTATTTTGCTGCCCGCCGCGCCCGGGCTGGCCCCAGCCGTGCTGGACTATTACCTTCGCAACGCGGCGTTTCTGGCACCGTTCGAGCCCGAGCGGCCCGCGGGCTTTTATACGGCGGAGCATCACGCGCGGGAGCTTGCCGCCGATGTGCAGCGCGCGGCGCAAGGCACGGGCGTGCGCTTTTATCTTGCGCTGAAAGACGTCCCCGGGCGCGTCATCGGCAGCGTTGCGCTGAACAATATCGTGCGCGGAGCGTTCCAGTCGTGCTTTCTGGGCTATAAGCTGGACGGCGCGCTGTGCGGCCGCGGCTATATGACGCAGGCCGTGGAGGCCTGCACGCGCTTCGCCTTCGGCCCTGCCGCTCTGCACCGGGTGGAGGCGAATGTGATGCCCCGCAACACAGCTTCCCTGCGGGTGCTGAAAAAATGCGGCTACCGTCCCGAAGGGCTGGCGCGCCGCTACCTGCGCATCAACGGCGTGTGGGAGGACCACATCCATATGGTGCGTCTCAACGAGCCGGACAAAGGCTGACATCCCGCGTTCAATACAGGCGCACGCGCCAGTCTGCGGGCGTGCCGGGCGCGCGCTCGTACTGGAATTCCGTCAGATCGTCGCGGTCGAACACCGAAAGCAGCTCCCGGAAATCCTCTACCAACGGATAAGCGTCCAGCGCGTCCCGCTCCACCCACACCATCTCGCCCTCCTCCGATGAACGCAGCGTGCCGGAAAAACGGTCTGTTTTGAACAGCAGAACGATATACCGCTCGTCCGCGTCCGTCTGGAACTGCTTGATCCCGCACAGGCGCGGCGCATGCACGGTGAGGCCGGTCTCCTCACGCATCTCCCGCGTCACCGCCTGCACAAAGGATTCGCCCTTTTCCACATGGCCGCCGGGAAGCGTATAGCCTCGCCAGTCGGCTTTCACCCTGTTTTGCAGCAGCAGGCGCGTCCCGTCATGTACCATGCACAGTACAGTGACGACAGCTTTTTCGCTTCTTGCCATCTTACTGTTCCCCCTTCGGGCGGCGGCGCAGCCGGGACACCGCCAGCAGCAGCAGCACCGGGAACGCACACGCGGCCAGCAGCCCCGCTTTCAGCGCGCCGCCCGCCATGCCGGACACCGCGCCTACAACGCCCGGGCCCAGCGCGCATCCCACGTCGCCCGCCAGAGCGAACAACGCAAACATGGCCGTGCCTCCCTCCGGACAGTGTACCATGGAAAGGCTGAATGTGCCCGGCCACAGAATGCCCACCGAAAAACCGCACAGCGCGCAGCCCGCCAGCGAGAGCAGCGGCCAAGGTGCGAACACTGCCGCAGCATAGCCAGCCACGCACAAAAGGCAGCTGGCCGCCATACAGCGTTTCAGGCTGATGCGCGCGCCCCATATGCCGTACAGCGTACGGGACAGGCCCATCATCACCGCAAACGCACAGGGGCCCAGCAGGTCGCCCATCGCTTTGGGCACCTTCAGGCCCGTTTCGGCAAACAGGGACGCCCACTGGGACATCCCCTGCTCGGACGCGCCCGCACATACCATCATCAAAAGGAACAGCCAGATCATTTTGCTTTTCAGCAGTGCGCGCAGCGGCGTGTGGTGCTCGTCGCCCGCCAGCGTGCACAGCGGCACCCGCGCGAACAGCACCATGTTGCACAGCGGCAGCACGGCCCACAGCACAGGCAGCAGCGCCCAGCGTCCGGTGCCCGCCAACGCGAAATACAGGGTTGACAGCACCACCACCCCCACATGGCCCCAGCAGTAAAATGCGTGCAGCAGGCTCATCGAGCCGGCCTTGTCTTCGCTGGGCAGCGCCTCCACGATGGGACTGATGAGCACCTCGGTAATGCCGCCGCCCACCGCGCACAGGCAAACCGCACACAGCACGCCCACATATGGGTCCGCTGTCCGGTACGGCAGAACGCCCAGCGCCACAAGCCCGGCCGCGGCAAAGGCGTGGGCGGCAACAATGGCCCGCCGCGTTCCGATGACATTGATCCATTTTGCGGATAAAAGATCCACCAGCATCTGCACGCCGAAATTCACGGTAATGAGCAGGCTGATGCGGCCAATGGAGATGCCCAGAGACGTCTCAAATACGACGAACAGCAACGGCGTGAGATTGTTCACGACAGCCTGCGTGATGTACCCCAGATAGCTTGCCGCCAGCGTATGTTTATGCGTAAGTTTCATGTACTTTGCCCCCCTGTTGGTTTCCAAAAATACAGTATAGCACATTTTTCGTGCAAATATGATATACTAATAAATATCATAAAAAATAGTGGAATTATTGTAGCAAGCGATAAGGAGTAAAATAGTGCAAACCCTCATGAAGCTGTGTTTGAATGGCTTTGTGGGCTTCTATGTAATCAGGTTCAATATGCTGTCTGACGCTTTTTTGACGCCCGTGCTTACAAAAAAGGACTTATAACAAGATATGGCAGGATATAAGCAGAAACGGCAAAGAGCCTTAATTTACAAGGGCTTCACCGCTCCGCTATAAACATTTATAAGAAGATATAAGACGATTTCCATCTATAAGCCGCAGGCTATTTTGAGGGCCATGCAGGCCGTCCTTGGCCTGCGGCCATTGAGATAAGCTTTTTTGCTCTGCTCCCGCGCGGCGTGAACCTTTTCCGGACAAGGAGGTCCCCATGAGCACTGTACGAAAACTGAACGAGTCTGCTTTGCGCGGCATTTACGACGCATACATGCACGAGGCGTTTCCGCCTGCCGAGCTGAAGCCCCTGGCCGTGATGCTGAGGCTGATGGAGCGCGGGCGTTACCTGTGTTACGGATATTACCGGAACGGGCGGCTGGCCGTCTATGCCTTTTTTTACCGGCACGACAGCCGCGTGCTGCTGCTGGATTATTTTGCCGTAACGCCCGAGCTGCGCGGCCGGGGCGTGGGCAGCGCGTTCCTTGCCGCTCTGGACGCCGTGCTGGGCGGCGTCTGCATCCTGGGCGAAGTGGAGATGCCCGACAGCCATGACGCCGGCCTGAACGCGATGCGCCTGCGCCGCATCGCCTTTTACGAACGGGCGGGCTTCTCCCTGACGGGCGCGGCCTGCCGGCTGTACGGCGTACGTTACGCTATCATCGCCCGCCGTCTGCCGGCCGGGCTCACGGCGGCGGGGCTCCGTGGGCTGCTGCGGGAGGTGTACCGCGGGCTGGTGCCCGCGCCTCTGCGCCCCTTTGTGCTTCATCTGGAATAACGCGCCGCCTTTTTCCGTGCAAAACAGACGCGCGCCGCGGGAGCGTTCAGCTCCGTGCGGCGCGCGTCTGTTCCTTTTTCATTTCCGTTTTGCGGGACAATGTCACGCCGCATGGTCTCTGCAGACGGCGGGCAGGTTTCCCTGCGTGTAATAGCCTGTCGCCGTGCGCGGGCAGCCGGGCGCGGCCAGCCCGCCGGATTCCGTGCAGTATTCTGCCGTCACGACGCTTTCGTCCACGGGGAACTCCAGCACGGGCAAACCCTGCTGGGCGCGCTCCATCACATATTTCCAGGCCGTGGTGGGCGCATGGGTGCCCGACGCCGTGTTCAGCGCAAAGCCGGAATCATAGCCATACCAGGTGGCCGTTACATAATAGGGCGTCATGCCAACGAACCAGTAATCCCGGTTGTCAGAGGAAGTACCCGTCTTACCCACACTGTCCATTTCGCCGCGCACACGGTAGCCCGCAGCCGTTCCGCTGCCCTGCATCACCTGCGCCAGCAGGCGGTTCATCACATATGCGGTGTCCGTTCCCAGAACCTGCTTTGTTTTCAGCTCCGGCGCGGCGATCTCGCGGCCGTAGCCCGTCTGCACGCTGGTATAACAGTGCAACGTGGTGAAAGAGCCCCCGTTGCCCAGCATCATATACGCGCCCGCCAGCTCATAGGGCGAAATACCGTGGGTCTGGGAGCCCAGGATCATGGGGCCGGAGTCGTTGTCCTCCGGCGTCAGACTGGTGACGCCCAGGCTGTTTTTCATAAAGCGGTAGATATTCCCCACGCCTGCCTGCTCGCCCACGCGCACGGCGATGGTGTTGATGCTCTGTGCCAGTGCGTCCACCACGAGAATATCATCCTCGGCATAGGTCTTGCTGAAATTGGCGGGCCAATCCTTCAGCTCGCCTGTTTTTTCATCCTCCAGCTGCCGCACGGGCGCGTCCAGAAGCGGCGTGGACCAGTTGATCTTGTTTTTTTCCAGCGCCAGCGCATACGCGCCGATGGGCTTCATGGTGCTGCCCACCTGGCGGGGCACGGTGCCGCGGTTCAGCCCGCGGCTCACCTCTTTTTCCCCGATGCCGCCCACAATGGCTTTCAGGCTGCCGTCGTAGCCCACGCTCACCATTGCAGCCTGGGGCGTCTCGACGACGTCCTCCCGGATGGGATCGCCGTTTTCATCCCGGGCGATGGTGCCGTCCTCATTGTATTTCGTGGCCTGCGTTGCCACACCCAGCCCGCTGGTGGGGAAAAAGCTGCTGTATCCGCGCTCCAGCGCGTTTTCCATCACCGCCTGCAGGTCCGGGTCCACCGTGGTGTAAATACGCAGGCCGCCGTTGTACAGCAGATTGGTCGTCTCGGCGCTGTCCAGGCCATACTGCTCCGAAAGAGCGGCGGACACATCCGTCAGCACCTTGTCGGTGAAATAGGTCGTGACAGGCGTTTCCGCCACCGGCACATTGCCCGGCGAAAGGCCGATGGGCTCGGCCGAGGCGGCATTGTACTGTTCCTCGGTAATATAGCCCTGCTGCCACATCTCGTACAGAATGTAATTGCGGCGGCTCAAATGCTCTTCTTCATGGGTGCGCGGGTCGTACCGGTAAGGGTTTTTGGTGATGGAGGCGATGGAGGCGCACTGGGCCAGAGATAAGTCCTTGGCGGATTTTCCGAACAGCTTGATGCTTTCGGCCTCCACACCCGCCGTGTTGTCGGTAAAGCTTATGACGTTGAGGTATGCCTCCAGGATGGTCTCCTTGTCGTACTTTGCGTCCAGACGATAAGCGCGCCAGATCTCCCGCACCTTGCGCATATAGCCCTCCAGGCCGCCGGCCTCGTCGTCCCGCGTCAGGTTCTTGATGAGCTGCTGGTCGATGGTGGAGGCGCCCTGCTTGATGCCGTTGCCGAAATAGGTTCCGGTGAGCGCCTTTTTCATCTCGTTGAGCACCGCGTACGCCGTGCGCGTGAGGGAAACGCCGTGATGCTCGTAAAAATGCTTGTCCTCAATGGCCACAAATGCGTGCTGCATGTCCTCGGGAATCTCCGAGAGCGGCACCCATATCTTCTGCTGCGTGGCCTCCAGCCGGGCATACTCCACCCATTCACCGGTTTCCCTGTCCTGCGCATACAGGATGGTCGCCTCCCGGTGCGGCAGCTGCTCCAGATCCAGCCACAAAAAGTCGTTGCGCGTAGAAGCATACAGATAGCCCCCCACGCTGAGGCACGCGGCCAAAAACAGGCACAGCACGCCCAGCAGCACCCTGCGCAGCACGGGACGCCGCCGCTGTCTTTTGCCGCGGGGCGGCTCCGGCCCCGGGCGCGGGGCGGCGCGGCGGGCGCGGGAGGGACGCGGCGGACGCACGGGGCCGCCCTGCTGCACATAGCTCTCCGGCAAGCGGATGTTGCGTTCTTTTTCACGGTCGCGCATGCGGCTCCCTCCTTTCCCCCTGTGTGCCGATTAGACGTTATTGTTTCCGCTTTTGTTTCAGCGGCATACGGTTGCCGTTCGCATCCACAACGACCGTGTTGTCCAACTGTTTTTTCAGCGAGCCCTTCATGGCGTCGATGTACTCTCTACGCAACGAGGCCTGCTCCGCTTTTTCTTCAGCGGTAAGCCCTTCGGGCGTACGGCTCTTTTTGGCCAGCGCATTGATGCGCGCGATCTTTTCGTCCGTCATAGCCTGTTCCTCCTTTTTCAGCGCTCCGGCAGCGTTTCTGCGGCGCGGAGCACAGGGTGTTCAATTGATTTTCAATAGCATCCGTGTACAGAAGCATCAGCGCACGAAATGCGCATGGCCGCGGCTGTGGTCGGTTTGGGGTAATTATAGCACAAATACAGATTTTTTGTATGCTTTTAACAAAATTGTAAGAACTGTTTTTACACTTCCCTCCCGGAAAAAGAAATATGCGGCAGCCCTTTTGCAGCGGGCCGCCGCATATTTCTTGTGAAAGGAAGTTCATGAAAAAGAAGTTGGCTTGTTATAATCTATATAAACCCGCAGGCAATGCCGCGCGGGAATGGCTTTGGCCGCCGGGCGGCGGCTTTGCGCGGCCCGGCTTGGAAGAAAAAGGCTTTGGCGGCCTGTGCCGCCGCGCGCTTTTGGCGGAAGACTTCTTCCGCCCGCGCATATCAAAGAGCGTTCGGCTCCTTTTTATCTATATTCGTGCCGCTCTTTGTGGCATGCTTTTAGTATAGAGGGAAGATGTGAACAAAGTTTGATAGAAACTTTAACCTTTTTGTAATATTTGATGAATAGGGCTTGAAGTGATACAATATCAGACAGGAAAGGAGGCGGTGGCATGGCTGTGAATTATCAGCTGGAGCTGGAACGTGAACTGCAGAAAAACGAGGGCAAAACGCCCCGCCTGCTGCTGCACTGCTGCTGCGCGCCCTGTTCCAGCTATGTGCTGGAATATCTTTCGCCCCATTTTTCCATCACGGCGCACTACTACAATCCCAACATCGACACCCCGGAGGAATACGCCCACCGCGCGCGGGAGCTTTCCCGCTTTGTGCAGGAGATGCCTCTGCCCGGCGCGGTGGATGTTTTGGCGGAGCCTTACACGCCCGCGGAATTTTACGCGGCCGTGAAAGGGCTGGAGGACGTCCCCGAGGGCGGGCGCCGCTGCTATGAATGCTACCGGCTGCGCCTGCGCCGCGCCGCACAGGCCGCGGCGGCGGGCGGATACGATTATTTCACCACCACGCTGTCCATCAGCCCGCACAAAAACGCCGTTTGGCTGGGTGAACTGGGAGAAGCGTTTGCCGCGGAGTATGGCGTGCGCTGGCTGCCTTCGGATTTCAAAAAGAAAAACGGCTTCAAGCGCAGCACCGAGCTGGCCGCCCGGTACGGCCTGTACCGGCAGGATTACTGCGGGTGCGTGTTCTCCCGGCGCGAGGCCGAGGCCCGCGCGGCGCGCAAAAGCGCGCAGAATAAACATGGCGCTTAAACGGGCCCGCAGACATTGAGATGTATCGTTTTGCGGTACAAAAAGCTCCGGCTGCAGAGAAATGCAGCCGGAGCTTTTAATTGTATTTTTCGGCCGTCCCGCTCTCACAGCGGGAACAGGGGCAGTTCCTCCAAAAAGATGATGTCCCCGCGCCCGGCCGCTTCTCCCTCGGCCAAGATCGCCGCCTTTGCCACGATCTCCGCACCGGCCTTTTCCAGCAGGCGCTCAATGGCGCTCAGGGATTCTCCTGTGGAGATCACGTCGTCCACAATGGCCACGCGCCTGCCCTTTACGGCCAGCGCGTCCTTGCCGTCCAGGCACAGCGTCTGCGCCTTCTGAGTGGTGATGGATACCACTTCGTCTACCAGCGGTTCCGCCATATAGGGTTTCACGCTTTTGCGCGCCACGATATAGTACGGCAGCCCCAGCAGACGGCTGACCTCGTGCACCAGAGGGATGCCCTTGGCTTCAGCTGTGACAAGATAATCCACCTTGGGCAGCTTTTGCGCCAGCAAGGGCGCGGCGGCTGTTACCAGCTCACAGTCGCCCAGGATGACGAAGCTGGCGATGGCCAGCTCCGGCGAGATGGGAATGATGGGCAGCTGGCGCGTTACGCCCGCCACATTCAGCTCATAACAATCAGACATAAATCCAATTCCTTTCTCTGCACGGCTCGCGCGCCGCCTGTTACAGGCCCAGCCCGGCCCCGAACAACAGCTTGAGGGCGGTGCCCGCCAGCATGCCGAAGAACGGGTCTGTAAACGCTGTCACGCCCATGGTAACGCCCGCTACGATGGTGTCTCCCGCGCCTGTGCCCGCGAAAGCCGCCGCCGCGTTGCCCGGCACCGTCACCACCGCGCCCAGGATGAGCAGAAAGCCCGCGATGGACTGGCTGGGCACGTATTTACCGATCTTGGGCAGCAGGCCGCAAAACAGAATGACGGCCATGATGCCCATCATCAGCACACCCGCCGTAACGGGATGGGGCGCGCCCGCCGTTGCGGAGATGATCGCCTCCACAGGCGCGCCGCCGAACAACGCGCTCACCGCGTCGGCCAAGCCGGAATAGATCGTAAGATGGTCCACATTCTGCGAGGCGCCCGCGATGCCGCCCGTGATGGAGCCGAACGCGATGTTCGCGCCCACGGTCAGGCAAGCCAATGCCAGCGCACCGCGCAGTACGCTCAGGTTAAAAATGGGTTTTTCCAGCTTCAGGCGGCCCATTTTTTCCGCCGTGCCCACGCCGCCGCCGATGTCCTGTCCGGCCAGCTTCGCCGCCGCGCTGGACACCACCAGCGAGATGACGATGGTATACACCAGATTCTGTCCCAGAAAGAAGTAGACCAGCACCGCCGTAACCACCGAGGTAATGCCAACCAATTTGTTTTCCTTCATCATGCCCAGCGCCAGCTTCGTCAGCACCAGGCCCACGCCCGCCATCATGGCGTTCAGCACGGTTTCGCCCGCAAAGTTCACAATGGCCGTAAGCAGCCCGCACGCGCCCAGCGCAGCCATCGTCACGCCTGCGAAGAATACCATCGAAAGGCGCTCGCGCATGTTTTTGCCCATCGTGCCCGCCAGCACGATCGTCTCGGCCTGGAAAGAGATCGGAGCCACCGAACCAAGCAGCAGGCAGCCGATAACGCCCACGCCAAACCCCAGCGCCGTCGGCACCGAGGCAAAGCCCATGGAAAGCGCCAGCAGCCCCTGCGGGATGCCGTTGAGCACGACGCCGATCGCCGCAAGGATATCCTGTAAAAATTCCATATCCACACACCTGTTTTCTTTATTTGGCCTTTCCCGCACGGGAACAGCCATTTTCATTATAACGGCGCGTGTACGGGCGTGCAAGCATTTGGCAAAAAAGCGCAGCTTTTGTCACGCAAAAAACTGCGCGGGGGCCTTGTTCAGCGCTTTAGGAGCGCGCCTCCGGCCGCCGCATCCACCAGCCAGGTAAAGATGGCCGCATGGTCCGGATGCTCGGGCGCAAGATTCTCCGGGTGCCACTGTACGCCCAGCGCAAGGCCGTCCGCGCTTTCCACCGCCTCCACAAGGCCGTCCGGCGCGTGTGCCGCCGCCGCAAAGCCCGGCGCAACGTCCCGCACCGCCTGGTGGTGAAACGTGTTGCACTCGTGCTGCCCCGGCCCCATGATACGCGCCAGCAGGCTGTCCGGCGCCAGCGTCAGGCTGTGGAACAGTTCGCCGCGCGCCGCACTGTCCTGATAATGGCAGATGGCCGCCCGGCACTGCGCGGGGATGTCCTGCCACAGCGTGCCGCCGAATGCCACGTTCAGCACCTGTGCGCCGCGGCAGATGCCCAGCAGCGGCTTTTTATGCTGCGCCGCGGCGCGGCACAGCGTCAGCTCCACGTTGTCGCGCAGGCGGTCGGTGCTGGTGAGCTGGGGCACCGGGCTCTGGCCGTAATAGGTGGGCGCAACGTCGCCGCCGCCTGGCAGCACAAAGCCGCCGCACAGCGCCAGCCACTGAGCCATGCCCGCGCTCACGGCGTCGGGCGTGGCGGGCAGCAGCAGCGCAAGGCCGCCCGCGCGTTCCACCGCGCGCACGTAATCGTGCCCTGTGGTATAGGCGGGGTGCACCTCCCGCGTGCAGGCCGCGATGATCCCGATTACCGGCTTCATGCTTTCACGCTTCCCTTCGGCGCAGCGCAGGCTCTTCGCCCGCACGCACACATACTCTCTATTGCTTTATTCCATTGTTGTTGGCCTTGTGTCAAAGCCTCTGTTGGCGGCGTGTTGGAACGCGCCGGAACAGCCTTGAGATAACAATGTGTTGGCAAGCGCGGAGGCGCTTGCCGGCCAACCGGTAAAAAGCCTGCCGCCATGCCGTTTCCGTCGTATGGGGCAGCCGGCTTTCGGCCTGTTGGCAAGCGCGGTTTTTGCGTGGTCGCCGGCACGGCTTCGGTATGTTGGCTTGCCCGCGCGCCGCGTGTGAGCCGTGGGCTACCTTCCATGTCGATTTTCCCGCCCGCGCCATCCGCCTTTCAAGCGCGCCGCAAGCGCTTTTTTACCATCAGCCGAAGGGATGCACCACACCCGTGTTTCCGCTGCTCTGGGGCGTGGAGGAAGCGCCGCCCGCATCCGGCGTGCCCGAGCCGCCGTCCCCGGCGGGCTGGCTCACGGATGCATCTGTTCCCGGCACGGAAGCCGGCTCTCCGGAGCTGGCACTGGTACTGATACTGGTGCTGCCGCTCACAGGCAGCGCGCCGCCCGCGCCGTTCCCGCCGCCCAGTGAAAAGTGTGTGAAGAAATACCAGCACGCCACGGCCAGCGCAACCAGCAGCACGGCCAGCACCGCGATGGGCGCGGCATATTTGCTGGAGCGGCGCTTTTTCAGCGGTGCGTTCCAGTCAAAATCAGAGTTTGCCTTGAACATCCGCGCCCGGTCCACAGGCTGCTTCTGCGCCAGGCGGCGCACCATGTCCAGCGCCGACAGCGCCACCACCTTACCCGCGCCCTCGCCGTTCTTGATGCGCTTGATATACACATAGCCCCGGTGCGCCACAGCCAGGTAAACCACCTCGGCTCCGGTGCCCATGCCCACGCTGGCAACGCCGAAATCCGCATGGGCGAACCGGGCGGCCGCCGCCGCGCGTGCCGCCGCGATCTGCGGCGCATTGCCCTCCTCGGCATATTTGTAGACGGCATTCTTGATCTTCGCCACAACGCGGGAATCGTTGTAGCTGCCGTCACCGAAATCAAATACGCTGGGGCCGCGCTTGGTGTGGGAGAATTCCTCCGCCAGCAGCGCGCCCGTGGCGGGGTCCGCCGCAGCGATGGTGGATTCGCTCTGGATCAGCTCGCCCGCCGTAAAATACGCAAGGCTTCCCTTGCCCCGGCCGTAGGCCGCGGGGCCCAGCGCCAGCTCGAACTGCTCGGCCACGTTCTCCGTCAGCTCGGTGGCGGCGGCCTGGGCATACGCGCGCGCCGTCACAACGATCAGCACCTCGCCCGCCTGCCCGTACAGATTCAGGCTGGTGTCCTGCATGTGGGCCAGCTGCTTTGCCGTCTGCTTGAGCGCGTTCATGTCGGGTTCAAACGTGCGCACGACCAATTGCTTTTCCACATTCTTCTCCATAGGTTGCATGCTGTGTCCTCCTTGCCGCCCCGCCGGGATCTTTGCCGCCGGGCCGCTTTTTTATTTTTTCACGCCGGCTCCGGCGGTTCTGGTATGCTGCATGCGGGCGCTATACGTCCCGCGCAGGCGTGCCTTTCTGCATCAGATGGGCCGGCTCCTCCGCCGGGAAGGCCGTGCAGGCCGGCTGCGGCAGGCCCAGCGCCAGGCGGCGCACCATCTCCAGCGCGTGCTGCGTGCTGGACAGACGCACCACCTCGCGCGTGCGGCCCGTGATAACGAGCTTCTGTACATAGACGGTATCGGCACTGCAAGCGGCCAGATACACAAGTCCCACGGGCTTTTCCGGCGTGCCGCCGCCCGGCCCCGCGATGCCTGTGATACCCACGCCGAAATCCGCCCCGGCGGCTTTGCGCACGCCCCGGGCCATCTCGGCGGCTGTCTCGGGCGATACGGCGCCGTATGCCTCCAGCGTTTCATGCCGCACGCCCAGCATTTTTTCCTTAATATCGTTTGCATAGGTGCACGCGCCGTAGGCGAACACACCGCTTGCGCCGGGCACGGCCGTGATGCGCTGGGACAGCATGCCGCCCGTGCAGCTCTCCGCCGTAGCCACCGTAAGGCCCCGTGCGGCCAGCTCCTTCACTACCACTTCCTCCAGCGAATCCGCGTCCATGGCATAGACGCAATCGCCCAGGATATCGTAAAAATGCTTCGCATAGTCCAAACACACGCGCCGGGCCTCGTCCTCCGACGCGGCCTTGGCCGTGATGCGGATAACAACCTCGGCCGTCTTGGCATAGACGGCGGCCGTTGGGTTGGCGTTTTCCAGCAGATGGCCGATCCTGCTTTCCAGATGGCTCTCGCCCACGCCTGTGACGCGCAGCGTCACCGAGTGCAGCACGCTGTCGCTCATGGCAGCCAGCCAAGGCTTGACGCTGTTCAGGAACATGGGCTGCAGCTCCTTCGGCGGGCCGGGCAGCAGCACGGCATATTTGCCGGGTGCGGCCTGGTCCTCGAAGATCATGCCCGGCGCAGTGCCGTTGGCATTGGGGATCTTGCGGCCATGGGTGGGCACCATGGCCTGCTTTTTGTTGTTTTCAGGCATCGTGCGGCCCCATGCCGTGAAAAACGCGCGGATCTTCTCCAGCTCCGCTTCATCAAAGCGCAGCGTGTCGCCGAAAGCGCGGGCCACGGTCTGTTTGGTCAGGTCGTCCTCCGTGGGGCCAAGCCCGCCGGAAAACACCAGCAGGTCGCTGCGGCCGCGTGCCTGGCGCACCACGCTTTCCAGCCGGGCGGGATTGTCGCCCACCACTGTCTGAAAGTGCACGGTAATGCCCAGCGCCGCAAGTTCACGGCTCAAAAACTGCGCGTTCGTATTCAGGATATCGCCCAGCAGCAGCTCGGTGCCGACGGCAATGATCTCAGCTTCCATATTCGTCATCCCCTGGTTTGCAGAAAATAAAGAGACCCGCTCACAGGTTCACATACACCACTTCAGCCTGCGCCGCGGCCTGTGCCTCCAGCTCAGCCAGCCCCGGCATGCCCGCCTCCGCGGCCTCGATCTCATCCAGATGGGGCTTCGTTTTCGGGTGGGGCGGCGTGAAGATGGTGCAGCAGTCCTCATAGGGCAGGATGCTCGTCTCGTAGGTGTCGATCTTCCGTGCGATGTCGGTGATCTCCGTTTTGTCCATGCCGATGCACGGGCGCAGCACAGGCAGGCTCTGGGCCGCGTCCGTGCAGGCGATGGCCTTCAGCGTCTGGCTGGCCACCTGGGCCAGGCTCTCGCCCGTGACAATGGCGTCCGCGCTCTCTTTTTCGCACAGAACCCTGGTGATGCGCATCATGCTGCGGCGCATCAGCACCGTGAACAGGTCCTCGGGAGCGTTGTCGCGGATATGCTCCTGCGCGGCGGTGTAGGGCACTACATATACGTTCAGGTTGCCGGTATAGGGCGTGAGCTTTTTGGCCAGCGTCAGCACCTTCATGCGGGCGCGCTCGCTGGTATAGGGCGGGCTGGCGAAATGCACGCAGGCCAGCGAAAGGCCGCGCTTCGCCATCATATACGCGGCCACCGGGCTGTCGATGCCGCCGGACAGCATCAGCGCCGCCTTGCCGGAGGTGGACACCGGCAGACCGCCCGCACCGGGCTTTTTGCCGCCGTGGACATACGCCGCAAAATCGCGGATCTCCACCGTCACGTTCACGTCCGGGTGGTGCACGTCCACCTTGAGGTGGGGATACGCCGACAGCAGCACGCCGCCCAGCTCCCGGGCGATCTCCATGCTGTCCATGGGGAACGTCTTGTCCGAGCGCTTGGCGCTCACCTTAAACGTCTTTGCCGCCCGCAGCGCGCCGCACAGGTATTCCTTCGCGGTGTCCGCAATGACAGCAAAGTCCTTGGGGCACACGGCTGCGCGGCTGATGGCCGCGATGCCGAAAATTTTGCCGATGCGCTCCTCCGCCGCGTCGATGTCCTCATCGCCCGCAGGCTCCGCGTACATCGTGCTCTGCGCCTTGTAGATTTTAAAATTCCCCAGGGATTTCAGGCGGCGGCGCATGGTCTTGAGCAGCACGCTCTCGAAGGTGGCGCGGTTGAGCCCCTTCAGCGACATTTCGCCCTGATAGGCCAGAATGATCTCTTTCATATTCTGCAAAATTCCCTTTCGTTAAAGTAAAGGCGGCCGCCCTTACGGGCGCTTCCACAAGAAAACAAAGCCGCGAGTTTCTGCCGGGCGGGCGCGTCCGCCCCCCGTCAGCGGCGTATTTTCGCCAACGTGCGCATGCCCTCGGCCAGCGCGTCCAGCAGCGCACGCACATCCTCCGGTGTGCTCTCGCCGGAAAACGAGACGCGCAGTGCGGTGTCCACACGGCTTTTCGGCAGGCCCATGGCCGTCAGCGTATGGCTGGCCTCGCCTCTGCTGCATGCCGAGCCGCTGGATACATACACATCCCGGCTCTCAAGGAAATGGAGCATCGTCTCGCTTTTGACGCCCTCCACCGAGAAATTCACAAGTTCGGGCAGCGCGTCCGCCGGGCTGTTCAGCACAATACCCGGCATTCCGGCCAGCGCGTCCCGCAGCGTTTTATTCAGCGCCGCGATGCGCCCGGCGCGGCCTCCGTCCGCCAGCATCCGTTCAATAGCCCTGGCCATGGCGGCGATATAGGCCACGTTTTCGGTGCCCGGACGACGCTTCTGCTCCTGCCCGCCGCCCAGAAACACGGGGGCCAGATTGTAGCCGCGGCGCACATACAGCGCGCCCACGCCCTTGGGCGCGTGGATCTTATGCCCGGACACCGCGTAGCTGTCGATGGCCGTTCCGTTCAGCCGCTGCGGGACCTTGCCCCACGCCTGTACGCCGTCGATGTGTACGGCCGTGCGGCTGTTTTTTTCCTTCACCGCTTTGGCCAGCGCGGCCACGTCCAGAATAGAACCGACCTCATTGTTTACATGCATGGCTGTGACGAGGGCTGTTTTGGAGCCGACGGCCCGTACCAGCGCCCCGGCGTCCACATGGCCGGAGGCGTCCGGCCTCACGACGGTGACGCGCCAACCCTCTTTTTCCAGCGCGGCCACGGGATTCTGCACGCTGGGGTGTTCGTAGCCCGTGACGACAATGTGGTCCGCCCAGGCGGCGCGCGCCTTCACCGCGCCCAGAACAGCAAGGTTATTGCCCTCGGAGCCGCAGGCCGTGAACACGATCTCCCCCGGCTGCGCGCCCAGGGACGCGGCCACCGTTTCCCGCGCGCCGGACAAAACGAACTCGCTCTGCGCGCCGGGCGCGTACAGCGAGGACGGGTTGGCGTAATGGGCGCGCAGCACCGCGTCCGCTGTGTCGGCCACGGCGTCGGCCACGCGTGTGGTGGCGGCGTTATCCAGATAATGCAAAGGCAAAGCCTCCCAAAAACCATATATAAAATTATTATACTACCAAACAAAGTGCAAGGCAACGGAAAGAAAGAAAAAACAGCGGCCTGTGAGGAAAAGAACACAGGCCGCCGTCATCGGCATATTGACGCCGGAGGGCGCCGCCTCTTCCAAAAATCATCCCATTGCATCGGGCGGCGTCCACATCCGGATATACTGCAGCTCCCCGCTGCCGGCAAACACGGTCTCCGGCGCGGTGAGGGCATAGGACCGGCGCATCCCGCCCCACGGGTCCTCCATTGCCGCCACCGGCACCAGCCATAAACCGCCGTTCGTCCGGGCCAGCGGCAAGGCCGCCGTTTCCCCGCCCGTATACGGTTCTTCAGCCCGCAGCAAAACTTCGCGCAGCTGCCCGTCCCGCACATCGATCAAATAGGCCGGGACACAGCCCGCGCCGCTTATGCTGAAAGCACCCGCCCATAAATACGGTTCCTGTTCGCCGCAGCATGCCGGAAGTATATCATGAAGACCAAAGTCCAGCCATGGTACGGAGGCCGACGGCCGGAACGAAGCCAGCGCCCGCTGCGTACCGTTAAAAATATCCCGTTCCAAAAGTGTTTTCAGAGAGGCGTCCCCGTCATCATCCTGAATGAACATCTGGTACAGCTTGCCGTCCCGCACATACATGCCGCCAAGATAGCCGTAGCCATCGTACTCCCCATACCAATCCATCTGCGGGCTGCCGAGGCGCATCCGCGTGCCTGCGGCCAAATCATACTGCACCAGCCATTCGTCCATCTGCTGGCCCCGCACCTGCTCTGCCTCGCCGACAGCCACGCCGGGATAAACGCCGTCATCCAGCGGATATTCATAATGCCGCATGAGGAAGCTGCTGCCGGACACGCCCAATATACTGTCTCCGCCTGTCTCAAATACCGTATATTCCCCGGTGGCCAGGTCTACCCGCACGCCGCCGGAGACATTTTCGCTATGGTCGTAATAGCTTCCGTACAGCGCTCCGCCGTCCGTGTAGGAGAAAGAATCGCTGTACACCTCCCAGCCCTGGGGGAATTCCATCACCCTTTTGCGCCGGGCGCCGGAAGCGTCCACCACGTCGATATAAGCCGCGGCCGCCGATGAGGCTGCGTTTTGTACAAACCACGTCCCATACACGGAGCCCATCAGGTAGACGTTCCCGCCAATGGCCGCAACCGCTACATTGTTTCCCTCTATGTACGCCGGGCACGCGGCGTCACTGTGGCCGCAGCCCGGCACGCTGCACAGCGGCGCCTGCGTCAGCGTAGCGTAATCCGTACGCAAAAGCATGGATACGCGCCGGGTAAGGCCGTCCGGCCCGGCGGCGTTCTCGGCCAGCACAGCCAGTTCGTAATAAGCGTCGCCGCCGTTGCTTCCCGTTCCATAGCCGCTCCACTGCACAGTGTCCAGCACACCTACGGCGAACGTGGGCGCGGGCGGCTCCTGCACCGTTTGGGAGGAGGCCGGCGCGCCGGAGGAAGGGGCGTTGGGGGCGGGCGCGCATCCTGCCAGCAGCGCCAGGACAAGGCACAGTGCAAAAATCCGCTTCATCCCATCGCCTCCTCTTCCGGCTGCTCCTCCTGCAGCCGCGCCGTGTCCGCATCCGCTTGTCCGAATGCCCCCGCGCCGAAGGAACGCTGATATTCCTGCCAGCCGCGCACGGTGCTTTCTTCCACGGACGCCGCGCTCAGGCTGAAATACATACGCTGCTGGTCGCCCCCGGCTTCAAATGTATAATCGGGATATGCAACATAAAACCCGCTCTGGCAGGCGAGCAGCAGCCCGGCCGAGGCGGAATACAGACCGTTCTCTGCATATTTCGTACCCTCCGGCCCGGCCCAGTCTGCCAGGCTGTCCATGCCGAGGTATGTTTTGTAGGCCGCGAGCACCGCCGGCGCGTCGGGCTCCGGCAGGCCCGCCCACTCCTCTGCCGTACCCCAGAGCCCCACCACCTTTTGGGACTGGCTCTCCACAGTGACGCCAATGATATAATAGCCCAGATTTTCATCCCGACGGCCATAGCTTATGTAGTTGACAAAGCCCAGGCTATCCTCGCTCTGATACGTGGACAGTCCGATCTGATCCATAAAATAGGCGGCCCACTCCTCCGGCAGCACGCCCGCCGACGCCAGTTCCTCCACATGGAAGAGCAAGCCGTCCGGCTCGACATAATACATGGAATCCGGGCTGGTTCCCGCCCGCTGGTAACCGCTCAGGCTTCCGCGCCGGCTGTATTTTTTCAGCACCCGCGTTAAATACATATCCTCGCCCGTAAGCGCCAGCGCGCCCGCTTTCTGCGTGCGCGCGTGCGGCTGGGCCAGCAGCCCCGCGTCGCCCAGCCACAGCGTCAGGGCGGGCACGGCCGAGAGGGCCAGCGCCAAAACGCCCGTGCACAGCACCGCGGCCGCGGGGCGCGCGAACCATTTCTTCCATTTGTTCACACTGCCGCGCCTCCTTCTTTGCCGTCTGCCGCGGGCAGGCGCACCGTCACCGCGGTGCCCTCCCCTTCAACGCTTTCAATTTGCAGCCGCCCGCCGTGCAGCGCGGCGATCTTCTCGCACAGGGCCAGCCCCATGCCGCTGCCGCCGCCCGCCCGCGCGCAGGATTTATCCACCATGTAAAACGGCTCCGTCACACGCGCCAGCGCCGCGGCCGGGATACCGCAGCCGGTGTCGCGCACCGTCACGTCCACGCCCTGGCCTTCCGCCGCCGTGTGCCAGCCGATGGACACGCGGCCGTCCTTGGGCCTGGCACGGGCCGCGTTCTGCACAAGATTGTAAAGCAGGTCCACCAGCAGATCGGCGTCGCCCCGCACCCGCACGCCCGGCGCGGGCTGGAACACCGGCTCCACCGGCGCAACGGACGGCCCCAGCGCCTCCCTGGCGCGTGCGAACACGCGCTCCAGTTCCAGCGGCTCCAGCGCGGGCGCCTGCTCCCGCAGGCCCAGCAATTGCAGCAACTTTTCCGAAAGCGCCTCCACGCGCCGCGCTTCACTGAAAATATAGTTCGCCGCCCGCTGCTGCTGCTCCGGCTCGCACTGCATGCTGCGCAGCGTGTCCGCATAACCGATGACCGCCGTCATCGGCGTTTTCAGCTCGTGCGTGAACGCGGACATAAAGTCCTCGCGCTGGCGCACCGACAGCTCCAGCGCATCTACCTTTTCCTGCACGGCGGCCGCCATAGCGTCAAAGCTTCGGCTCAGCACGCCGATCTCGTCCCCGCCCGAAAGGCCCGTGCGCTCGCCGTACGCGCCGCCCGCAATGCTTTCGCTCGCCTGTGTCAGACGCGCCAGCGGTTTTGTCAGCCAGCGGGACAGCAGCGCGATCATCGCGCCCGCGCACACCAGCACCACCAGTTCCATTTCCCAGAAGCGCAGCAGCGCACGGTCCCGCGCGGCGAACACGCTGGTCACGTCGTGTCCCGTCAGCAGCGTGACGGGCGGATTGCCCACGGTCTCCACCTCCGCCTCGAACAGCATATACGTCCTGCCGCCGTCCCGGTGCATGCGGTAAGTATCCGTCTGGCCCGTAGGGCCCTCGTCCCAGGGAAACGAGGTATACACCGTGCGCAGCGCCGCGGGCTGCCGCTCTGCATCGGAAGCCGCCTGTGCTTCCGTTTCCGTCTCCGCCGCGGCGGAGGACGTCCCGCCCTGTGCCGCCGCGTCACCGCGGTACAGGGCCACCAGCTTTCCGCCCACATAATCCTCCAGCGAGCTGCCGTAGCGCGCCAGATGGCTGTCCGTCACGGTCTCGCCCCGCGCGGCCACGTCCAACAGGTCGGATTCCAGCGCATAGCATTGCAGCAGATGCTGCACCTCCGCCTGCTGGCCCGCCTCGTTCAGAGCATCGTCGAAGTTTCCGGCCAGTACCACCGCGCCCCCCAGCGAGAGCGCCATGGCCAGCACCAGAAGCATGGCCAGCGTCAGCTTCTGGGCAAAGCCCAGTGCACGGAGCGTCTTTCCGGCGCCGCCTGCCGGGCGGGCCGCGCCGCTTTCCGCCGCCTGCGCGCCCGTCCGCCTGGCGCGGGCGCGCTTTTCTTTTTTCACGGCTCTCCCTCCATTTCCAGAAGATACCCCACCTTATAGACGGTCTTGATATGCTCCTGCCAACCCAGCTTTTTGCGCAGGCGCTGGATGTGCAGGTCCAGCGTGCGCGTGCCGTCATCCATCTCGCCGCCCCAAACATGCTCGAACAGCACGTCGCGGTACAGTGCCGCGCCCCGGTTGCGCAAAAGCTGTTCCAGAAGGTCGAATTCCCGGGGCGTGAGGGCCACCGGCACGCCCGCCTTGGTGGCGCTGCGCGCCACGGTGTCCACCGTAACGTCCCACGCGCGCAGCAGCGCGCCGCCGCGCCCGGTACGGCGCAGCACACTTTCCACCCGCGCCACCAGTTCCGCCACCTCAAACGGCTTCACGATGTAATCATCCGCGCCCAGGTTCAGCCCGCGCACCCGGTCGCCCAGAGTGCCCTTAGCCGTGATGAAAATGACAGGCGTGCCCATGGGCCGCAGATACTCCAGCAGCTCATAGCCGTCCAGCCCGGGCAGCATGATATCCAGCAGCACCAGGTCGTAATCGTTCTGTTCGATCTTATCCGCCGCCGCGCAGCCGTCGTTGACGGCCTCGCATTGATAACCTGCCCGCGCCAGGCTCATTTCAATGAGCTGGGCGATTGGTACTTCGTCTTCTACGATCAGGATGCGGTTCATGCCGCTTCCCCCCTTGCATCAGTTTCTACCATCAGAGTAACGGATGAATGTATCAGATTTGTTTCATTCCCGGGCTTATACGCAAAAAACAACCGTCGGGAACGGGCATACGCCCGCCTCCCGGCGGCTGTTGTTTCACATTTTTCAGTAAGCCAGCACGATGCCGCCGTCGTAAGCGTATACCGTGGACAGGCCGCTGGTGGGCACCAGGATCACCTCGCGCAGTGCCGCACATTTTTCCAGAAATTCCTTTTTCAGCATCATGGCGCGCTCGGGGCAGTTGCAGTAGCTCAGCACCATCGTCAGGCTGGAGGCTGCGGCCTCCCGCGTGCCTTCGGCGATGAGCTCCACCAGACGGCGCATGGCGTTCTGGGTGCCGCGCACCTTTTCGATGGCCGCGATGCTGCCGTGGCCGTCGTCGCCCATGATGGGCCGCAGCGAAAGCATGCCGCTCAAAAGGCCCGCCACCTTGGAGATGCGGCCGTTTTTCACAAGGTTGGAAAGGTCCTCCAGCACGAAGCGCGTTTTCATCCGCGCAATGAACGCTGTCATCTCGGCGACGATGTCCTCGAAGGAATGCCCGCCGTCGATGCGGTCGCGCAGCATCAGGGCGATGAGCGTTTCGCCTGCGGACGCGCTCTCGGAGTCAAAAATATGAATCTTCTTTTCCGGGCTGCGCTCCAGCACCATCTCCCGGCCAACGCAGGCGGCGTTATAGCTGCCGGACAGCTTGCCGGAGAGCGTCACCACAAAGCTCTCCTCGCTTTTTTCCATCAGCGCGGCGTATTCATCCGGCGAGGGGCAGGCTGTGGAGGGAGCGTTTTTATACGCCTTCATGTCCGCGATGAGCTTTTTTGTGTCGATGCGCTCGTCGTCCACATAGTGGATGCTCCCCACGTCGATCTTCAGGCTTGCGACAGACACGCGCAGCAGGTTGCGCAGCGCGGGGGTAAGGTCGCAGCAGCTGTCTACAATGATCTGGATATCCATTCCTGTTCTCCCTCTACTCTCACAATATATACCATTCTAACTTTTACGGGGCAAAAAGTCAATTGAAAGGCCTCTTCCCTTGTAATCATATCAGAAATTTGTTAAAATTTTATGCGAACGGCGTGTATATTTTACGCGCGCCGCAAAAACGGGAGTGAAAAAGGGAGCGTTTGCATGAAAACCGATATCCAGATCGCGCAGGAAGCCGTTTTGGAACCCATTTCCGACGTGGCCGCGTCGCTGGGGCTGGACGGTGAGAGCCTGATCCCCTACGGAAAGTACAAGGCCAAGGTGGACCACCGCCTTGTGAAAAAGCTGGCCGAAAAAAAGGACGCCAAAGTCATTCTTGTAACGGCCATCAGCCCCACGCCCGCGGGCGAGGGCAAAACCACCACCAGCGTGGGCCTGGCGGACGCGCTGCACCGAATGGGCAAAAACGTCGTCCTCGCGCTGCGGGAGCCCAGCCTCGGCCCCGTGTTCGGCGTAAAGGGCGGCGCCGCAGGCGGCGGGTATGCACAGGTGGTGCCCATGGAGGACATCAACCTGCACTTCACAGGCGATCTTCACGCCATCGGCGCGGCCAACAATCTGCTGGCCGCCATGGTGGACAACCATATTTATCAGGGCAACGCGCTGAACATCGATCCGCGGCGCATCACCTGGAAGCGCTGCGTGGACATGAACGACCGCCAGCTCCGCTTCATCACCGACGGCTTGGGCGGCAAGGCCAACGGCACCCCGCGTGAGGACGGCTTCGACATCACCGTTGCAAGCGAGGTGATGGCCATTTTCTGCCTTGCCACCGATCTGGCCGACCTGAAGGCCCGCCTGGGCCGCATCGTAGTGGGCTACACGTATGCGGGCGCGCCCGTCACGGCGGAGCAGATCGGCGCGGCGGGCGCCATGGCCGCGCTGCTGAAGGACGCTTTTGACCCGAACCTGGTGCAGACGCTGGAGCACACGCCCGCGCTGGTGCACGGCGGGCCGTTCGCCAACATCGCCCACGGCTGCAACAGCGTCATCGCCACAAAGCTGGGCATGAAGCTGGCGGATTATGTCGTCACCGAGGCAGGCTTCGGCGCGGACCTGGGCGCGGAAAAATTCCTCGACATCAAGTGCCGCCTGTCCGGCATCGAACCCTCCGCCGTTGTGGTCGTTGCCACGGTGCGCGCGCTCAAGCACCACGGCGGCTGCCCCAAGGCGGAGCTGGGCGTGCCCAGCCTTGAATATCTGGAGGCCGGCAGCGCGAACCTGGCCCGCCATGTGGAAAATATGCAGAGCAAATTCGGCATGCCGGTGTGCGTGGCCATCAACGCCTTCCCCACCGACAGCCCTGAGGAGCACCAGTACCTGCGGGACCTGTGCGCCCGGCTGGGCGCGCCCTGCGCGCTGAGCGAGGTGTTTGCAAAAGGCGGAGCGGGCGGCCTGGAGCTGGCCGAGGACGTGCTGGGCATTCTGGAAAAACGCCCGGTGCGCTTCACCTATCCGGACGACGCGCCCGTGGCGGACAAGGTCCGCGCGGTATGCAAAAACATATACGGCGCGGCGGACGTGGCGTTTTCCGCCGCCGCAAAAAAGCAGCTTGCGGAGCTGGACGCGGGCGGCTTTGGCCGCCTGCCCGTGTGCATCGCCAAGACGCAGTACAGCTTCTCGGACGACGCCTCGCTGCTGGCCGCGCCCTCCGGCTTCACAATGACCGTGCGGGAGCTGCGCCTCTCTGCGGGCGCGGGCTTCGTCGTTGTGGTGATGGGCAATATCATGACGATGCCCGGCCTTCCCAAAAAGCCCGCGGCCGAGGGCATCGACGTGGACGAAAACGGCGTCATCAGCGGCCTGTTCTGAGCGCTTTCTGGCAAACGCCGCACAAAAAAGCATATGCAAACAGCGCCGCTCCAAAGGCACATCTTTGGAGCGGCGCTGTTTTTTTGCACTTGTTTTCCGGGCGCTTTACAGCACCTTACCGAGAAAATCCTTCAAACGCGGGTTTTTGGGGCTGCCGAAGAACTCCGCCGGAGCGGCCTCCTCCATGATAATGCCCTCGTCGATGAACACCACGCGGTTCGCCACCTCGCGGGCAAAGCCCATCTCGTGGGTGACGACCACCATGGTCATGCCCTCCCGGGCAAGCTGCTGGATAACGTCCAGCACCTCGTGTACCATCTCCGGGTCCAGCGCGCTGGTGGGCTCGTCGAACAGCATCACATCCGGCTGCATGGCCAGCGCGCGGGCAATGGCCACGCGCTGCTGCTGGCCGCCGGAGAGCTGGATGGGATACGCGCCGCCGCGGTCGCCCAGGCCCACGCGCTCCAGCAAGCTCTGGGCCAGCTTGTGGGCCTCGTCCCTCTTCATTCCTTTTACCAGCACCGGCCCCGCGCTCACGTTGTCCAGCACCGTCATGTTGGTGAACAGATTGAACTGCTGGAACACCATGCCGATCTTCTGGCGCATCTGGTCGATCTTTGTCTCTTTGGAGGTGATGTCCACGCCCTCAAACACGATCTGTCCGCCCGTGGGCTCCTCCAACAGGTTCAGGCAGCGCAAAAACGTGGATTTGCCCGAGCCGGACGGCCCGATGACCGCCACCACGTCGCCCTTGCAGATGTCGATGTTGATACCGCGCAGCACCTCCACATGCTTGAAGTGCTTCTCCAGGCCCTTGACCTCAATGAGTTTTTCTCCTTTAGCGGGTGACACTCTTGCTCATCCTCCTTTCCACAGCCGCGATGATCTTCGACAGCGGGAACACAATGATAAAATACATGATGGCCGCGATGACATACGGCTCCAGGAAAATATAGGTCTGCTTGGCGATGGACTGGGCGCGGAACATCAGCTCTACAATGCCCACCATGCCCAGGATACTGGTCTCCTTGATGATGGTGACGAACTCGTTGCACATGGCGGGCAGGATGTTGCGCACCGCCTGGGGCAGGATCACATGGCGCATAGCCTTCCAGTGGCTCATGCCGATGCAGCGCGCGGCCTCCATCTGGCCGCCGGGCACCGCGCCGATGCCGGAGCGGATGACCTCCGACATATATGCCGCGGAGTTGAGGCCGACGGCCACCATGCCCCAGAACATGCGGTTGAGGCTGGAATCCGGCAGCTTGAAAACATTGCCCAAGCCGTAGTAGATGATGAACACCTGCACCAGCATCGGCGTGGCACGGAACACCTCCACATATGCGGTACAAAAAAATTTGGCAACAGCCTTGAGCGCCTTGACTGCCAGATTGTCGCGGGACTGTACGCTGGCCATACGGCCGGACGCCAGCACGAGCCCCAGCACAAGGCCCATCAGCACGCTCACAAATGCGAACAGCAGCGTATAGCCAAGGCCGTTCCAGTACATATGGCCGTACTTTTCCCATATTTTCAGCATTCGCTCAAATGAAAACATCGTATCCTCCTTCGTGGTAAAACGGCATTCTCCGCCCGCGGGGCGGCAGAAACACAAAGACCGCGGCGGAGGGACGCGCCCTCCGCCGCGTATCAAATTCAATGCGATGTCCCGCAGCTTACTCGATGCCCATGGAAGCAGCCTTCTCCTGCGCTTCCTGGAACCACTGCTCCAGCAGGCCCTCGGCCTCATATGCCGCGATGCGCTCGTTCACCCAATCCAGCAGATCGGTGTTGCCCTTCATCACAGCCACAGCGTTGCCGCCCTCTTCGGGATCGATCTCCACAGGCACCTTGCCGATGGCCAGGCCCTCGACTGTCTGCATATACTGCTCGGCGCTGATCTCGTCGATCATCACAGCCGCGCACTCACCGTTCTTCAGGTTGGCGATGCACTGGGGGAAGTCCGGCAAAAGCAGGGGCTCTGCATCGGGGAACTGCTCCGCCATCAGCGTCTCCTGCAGGGCGGCTTTCTGAGTGGCCATCACCGCGCCGGCCAGGCTTTCCTTGGTGGCATATTTGTCCAGGTTTTCCTCCAGCACCAGCATGCACTGGCCGCCGGCATAGTACATATCGCTCATGTCCACGCTCTTTTTGCGGTCTGCGTTGGGCGTAAGGCCCGCGATGGCCATATCGGCGTTGCCCGCCTGGACCTCAGCCACAACGGAATCGAACGCGATGTTTTGTATATCCAGTTCAACGCCCAGATCATCTGCCAGCGCCTGCGCCAGGGAAGCGTCCAGGCCCACGACATTGTCGTTCTCGTCCAGGAACTCAAACGGCGCATAGCCGGCCTCTGTCGTTACAACGAGCACGCCCTTGGCCTTGATGGCCTCCACGCTGTGCTCCTCCACATTGCCGCCCGTCATTGCGATGCCGTCGTCGGCTTCGGAAGCGGACGTGCCGGACGCGGCCGGAGCGCTTACCGCGCCGGACGAAGCCGCGGGAGCGGAGCTGGAAGAGCCGGAACCGCCGCAGGCGGCGAGGCCCAGCGCCATTACAAGCGCCATGCATACTGCTACAAGCTTTTTCATAAGTACCATTCTCCTCTTTCAACAAGTGCATATTTACAGGCGGGCGCTTCGCAGCGGCGACCGCTGCGGCCGGCCTGTTGTCTGAGTCTTAGTATACATGCATAAATATGCAAAGTCAAGTGAATATTTTGCATATTATTTATTTTTCCATTTTCAACAGAAAGCGCGTTTTGCCCTTGTGTTTTGCAGTCGTTTTGCACAATTGCAAATGCCTTTCCCGGCGCGGCGGGCGGGAACGCAGCGTCGATTCCAGTGTTTCTCCCGCAAATTTGGGGCTTCGGCACTGGATACCGCACAAAAATATGTTATGATAATGGATACGGATTTCACGAAAGGAAGCGTACCCCATGCATCTCTCTCCCGCCCGCATTTTGAACTTTATCCGCAGGGAGGCCATTCTCTGCTGCGCGGCGCTGGCCGCGCTGGCCTCCACTCTTTTTGTGCCGCCCTCCGCGGCGTATATTTCCTATTTCGACTTCCGCGTGCTGTGCCTGCTTTTCTGCCTGATGGCCGTCGTGGCCGGGCTGCGTGGCTGCGGTCTGTTCGAGGCGCTGGCGCTGCGCCTGCTTCGCGGTAAAAAGACACTGCGTTTTCTGGCGCTCATGCTGGTGCTGCTGCCTTTTTTCAGTTCCATGCTCGTCACCAATGATGTGGCCCTGCTCACCTTCGTCCCCTTTGCCATCTTGATTCTGAACATGGCCGATGCTTCCGCCTATGCTCCGTACATCATCGTACTGCAGACCGTCGCGGCCAATCTCGGCAGCATGGCCACGCCTGTTGGCAATCCGCAGAATCTTTTTCTCTACAATCGTTTTGCCCTGTCCCCCGCCGATTTTTTCCGCACCATGCTGCCCCTTGCGGCGGCCAGCCTTGCGCTGCTGTGCATGGGCGTGCTGTTCGTGCCGCCCCGGGCCGTCACCGTCGCCATGGGAGATGTGCACGGATACAACACGCGCCGCCTGCCCGCGCTGAGCGTACTGTTCGTGCTGTGCCTGCTGTGCGTATTCCGTGTGGCACCATACCAGCTCCTGACGGCTGTGGTACTGGCCATGCTTATGCTGTTCATGCGGGACCTTTTTCGGGAAGTGGATTACAGCCTGCTGCTCACATTTGTATTTTTCTTTATTTTCGCGGGCAACATGGGAAAAATCGGCGGGGTGAACGCGCTTCTTTCCGCTCTTATGGACAAGCACGCGCTGCCCACCTGTGTGTTGGCCAGCCAGGTCGTCAGCAACGTGCCCGCCGCCGTCCTTCTTGCGGGCTTTTCACAGGACTGGCGCGCCCTGCTGACGGGCACGAACCTTGGCGGCCTCGGCACGCCCATTGCCTCTCTCGCAAGCCTGATTTCCCTCAAGCTTTATGCCCGCTCCGCGCCGGGCGGCACACGGCGCTATCTGCTCATCTTTTCCGCAGTCAATGTTGCCGCACTGGCGCTTCTGTACGCCCTTGCGGCGGCCGGCTGACCGGCTGCGGCGCTTTTGCCTTTCTGCAGAAGCGAAATACCGCCCCACGCCCCGCCGTCCGCGAGTGCGGCAGAACAAGTGAATTGTCAAACTAAGTGCAACAGGAATTGAGCTCGAAGTCCCATAATTCCTGAGCAGAATGGAAGTACAGAACTTTGCGAGGCCTGGCGTTCAACAACGCCAGGTTTCGTTTTAATGTGGCGGGAGCAACACGGGAAAGGTTCCTGCCCTTGGGATAAAACTCCCGGAGCAGGCCGTTCAGATTCTCGTTTGTACCTTTCTGCCAGGCACAATATGGGTCGGCAAAATAGACCTCGCAATGCAATCGTTCTTCAATGCGGCGCCAGTTGGCAAACTCCGTGCCCCGGTCGCAGGTAATGGTCTTGACCAGTTGCGGAGGGAAAGCGGACAATGCAGCGACAATGGCGTTCTCCATGGTCTCCGCCCGTCGGTCCGACATCTTCATGGCAATGTAAAACCGAGTCTTGCGCTCCGCCAGGGTGGCAAAGCAGGCTTTGCTTTTGCCCTGGCCACTCACCACTGTATCCGCTTCCCAATGCCCAGCTTCCTCACGGCTGTATACCGACTTGTCCCTCTTGCGGATCGACTTTCCCTTACTGTATTTCCCTCGCGTTTCTTTCACTCCGTGGCTCTTTCCCTTGTGGCGCAGTACTTTCAGATTGCCATTTACCAGGTATTTCTCGTAGATCCACCGGTAGATGGTACGCCAGCTTGGCAGCTTCAGCTCACAAGGGGTACAGGCGATCTGCTCCGGCGACCAGGTCGCCCGCAGCTTTTCCTCTATGTAGTCGAGCACTTCCTGTGAATGGAACATCCCGCGGTGGCAGTAGGAACGGCGCAGCAGATACTTCTTCTGCGCTGTGTGCGGGTAGTAGGTCGGAATGTCATACATGTGGCTGCAGTTCCGCCGTATCTCCCGCGACACAGTACTCACGTTTCTCCCGATCAGCCGAGCGATCTCTCGATAGCTCAACCCATCCACATAATATTTCCGTATACAACTGCGCTCTTCTATGGTAAGATGATGATAGTTCATACAGTTCCCTCCGGTGGTTTGGTGGTGTGGTAACTTCATTCTACCAGGGTTCTGTATGGACTTCTTTTTGTTCCCCTAAAGTGTTGCACTTGATAGTATAATTCACCGAACATAAAACAGCGGCCGCCCCTTGCGGGGCGGCCGCTGCCTTTTGTGCTGTATTTTGCCGGGACGCTTACGCCTGGCTGGCAGCCACGGCGCAGGCCACGGTGGCGCCCACCATGGGGTTGTTGCCCATGCCGATGAGGCCCATCATCTCCACGTGCGCGGGAACGCTGGAGGAGCCGGCGAACTGTGCGTCGCCGTGCATACGGCCCATGGAGTCCGTCAGGCCGTAGGAAGCCGGGCCCGCGGCCACGTTGTCCGGGTGCAGCGTGCGGCCCGTACCGCCGCCGGAAGCCACGGAGAAGTATTTTTTGCCGTTCTCCATCGCCCATTTTTTATAGGTGCCGGCAACCAGGTGCTGGAAGCGGGTGGGGTTGGTAGAGTTGCCCGTGATGGACACCTCAACGCCCTCCTTCTTCATAATGGCAACGCCCTCGAGCACGTCGTTGGCGCCGTAGCACTTCACCGCGGCGCGTTCGCCGTCGGAAAAAGCCTTCTCGCGCACGACCTTCAGCTCGCCGGTCTTGAAGTCGTAATCCGTCTCCACATAGGTGAAGCCGTTGATGCGGCTGATGATATAGGCGGCGTCCTTGCCCAGGCCGTTCAGGATAACGCGCAGCGGCTCCTTGCGGGCCTTGTTGGCGGTGCGGGCGATGCCGATGGCGCCCTCGGCGGCGGCAAAGCTCTCGTGGCCGGCCAGGAAGGCGAAGCACTTGGTTTCGTCGCGCAGAAGCATGGCGCCCAAGTTGCCGTGGCCAAGGCCCACGGCGCGCTGTTCGGCCACCGAGCCGGGGATGGTGAAGGCCTCCAGGCCCTCGCCGATGGCGGCGGCACAGTCGGCGGCGCTCTTCAGGCCGCGCTTCACGGCGATGGCCGTGCCCAGCGTGTACGCCCAGACGGCGTTCTCAAAGCAGATGGGCTGCACACCCTTGACGATCGCGTCAACGTCGATGCCCTTGGAGAGGAGCATCTCGCGGCAGGCGTCCAGAGACTCCAGGCCGTTTGCTTTCAGGCATGCCTCGATTTTCGGCATGCGGCGTTCTTGACTTTCAAATTTAGCCATTGTTCTTCTCCTCCTCTCTTACTCTTCGCGCGGGTCGATATACTTCGGCGCGTCCGCAAAGCGGCCGTAGGTGCCGATGTTCTTCTCGTAAGCGGTCTTCGGGTCCACACCGTGGCGGATGTCCTCCATCATTTTGCCCAAACGGACGAACTGGTAGCCGATGGCCTCGCCGTTCTCGTCGACGGCGACCTTTGTGATATACCCCTCGGTCAGCTCCAGGTAGCGCACGCCCTTCGCCTTGGTGGAGAAAATGGTGCCCGTCATGCTGCGCAGGCCCTTGCCCAGGTCCTCCAGGCCGGCGCCGACAGGCAGGCCGTCGTCGGAAAACGCGGTCTGGCTGCGGCCGTAGACGATCTGCAGGAACAGCTCGCGCATGGCCACGTTGATGGCGTCGCACACAAGGTCTGTGTTCAGCGCCTCCAGAATGGTCTTGCCGGGCAGGATCTCGCCCGCCATGGCGGCGGAATGGGTCATGCCGGAGCAGCCGATGGTCTCCACCAGCGCTTCCTCGATGACGCCCTTTTTCACGTTCAGCGTCAGCTTGCAGGTGCCTTGCTGCGGCGCGCACCAGCCAACGCCGTGCGTCAGGCCGCTGATATCAGAGATCTGATATGCCTTTACCCACTGGCCCTCCTCCGGGATGGGGGCCGGCCCATGGTTCGGGCCTTTCGTGAGCGGACACATACGTTCTACTTCATGAGAATAAGTCATAGTGATGCTCCTTTGTGATGTTCTTTTGTGTTTCTCTTTTGACAGTTATTTCACATTTGCGCTATCCTATATTATAAAGAAAGCGCTGCTGCATTGCAAGTGCGTGGGACCGAAAATCAAAACTTTTTCCCCCATTGTGCGCTTTTGCCCGGTTGCCGCTGTCTTCGCTTCTGTTTTGTATAATATTACAAAAAGTTTTCTATAAATTTGTTGACATTAACGATTCACATGCTATACTGTGGTTGACAGGGGAACGTCGGCCTGTCAAACGGAAGTTGTGGAAAATAGAATTGTGAGAGGAGATATGCGGTCATGGCATCTGTTGATATGCATGATATCGACCTGAAAGAATTCAACGAGGTTCTTGCCGCCTGCAAGGGCGATGTGTTTATGGTAACGCCCGAAGGCGACCGCCTGAACCTGAAAAGCAGGCTGTGCCAGCTCATCGGCTTTACCAAGCTGATCGAGGGCGGCAGCATCGCGGAGGCGAAGCTGGAGTGCTCCGACCCCGAGGACCAGCGCAGGCTGTTCCGCTTTAATATGTTCGGCGAAAAGTGAACCGTTTCACCTTTTGGCGCGCCCGCATCCGCGGGCGCTTTTTTGTGTCCGAACGCGCGGATGCGCACGGTTTTTGCAGCTTCACCGTTTGTTTGCACGAAGTTGGACGGTTTGGTTTGACACCGTATTCTATAAAGTAGTATTATAAAGTGGAATTGTGCGGCGGCGCGCCGCGCGGAAGGTGAGTGAAAAATTTGTCTTTTTTTGAAAAACTGTTCGGCTCCTTTTCCACGAAGGAGCTCAAGAAGATACAGCCCATCGCGGACAGGGTGCTGGCGCTGGAGGCCCGGTACCAGGCCATGACCGACCGCGAGCTGCAGGCGATGACGCCCGCGCTCCGGGAGCGTCTGGCAGGGGGCGAAACGCTGGACGACATTCTGCCCGACGCCTTTGCCGTATGCCGCGAGGCAAGCTGGCGCGTGCTGGGCATGAAACACTTTCCCGTACAGGTGGTGGGCGGCATCGTGCTGCACCGCGCCTGCATCGCCGAGATGAAAACCGGCGAGGGCAAAACGCTTGTCGCCACGCTGCCCGTATATCTGAACGCGCTCACCGGCAAGGGCGTGCACGTCGTCACCGTGAACGATTACCTGGCCAAACGCGACAGCGAGTGGATGGGAAAGCTGTATAAATTTCTGGGTCTTTCGGTGGGGCTCATCATCCACGGCGTCACAGGCGAGGAACGCCGCGCCGCCTACAATGCCGACATCACCTACGGCACCAACAATGAATTCGGCTTCGATTACCTGCGCGACAACATGGTCACCTACAAAGAGCAGATGGTGCAGCGCGGGCATTATTACGCCATCGTGGACGAGGTGGACTCCATCCTCATCGACGAAGCACGCACGCCGCTCATCATCAGCGGCGAGGGCGATAAAAGCACCGATCTGTACAAGCTGGCCGATAATTTTGCCAAGGGCCTGAAGGCCACCGTCGTGGCCGAGCTGGACGACAAAGAGGACCAGGACGAGCAGGTGGACGGCGATTATGTTGTGGACGAGAAAAAAAAGACGGCCACGCTTACCGCCAGCGGCATTGCCAAGGCTGAAAAGTACTTCAATGTTGAAAATCTGGCCGACGGCGCGAACATGACGCTGCAGCATCACATCAACCAGGCCATCAAGGCGCGGGGCGTGATGAAGCGGGACGTGGATTATGTAGTGCGCGACGGCGAGGTCATCATCGTGGACGAGTTCACCGGCCGCCTGATGCTGGGCCGCCGCTACAATGAGGGGCTGCACCAGGCCATCGAGGCCAAGGAGGGCGTCACCGTCGCCCGCGAGAGCCGCACGCTGGCCACCATCACGTTCCAGAACTATTTCCGCATGTACGAGAAGCTCTCCGGCATGACGGGCACCGCACAGACGGAGGCCGCCGAGTTTGAGGAGATCTACGGCCTGCAGGTGGTGGAGGTGCCCACGAACAAGCCCGTGGCCCGCACCGACTACAACGACGTGGTGTACAAAACCGAACCGGCCAAGTTCAACGCCGTTATCGAGCAGATCATCGAGTGCCATGAAAAGGGCCAGCCCGTGCTGGTGGGCACCATTTCCATCGAAAAGAGCGAGCTGCTGAGCAAGCTGCTGAGCCGCCGCGGCGTGAAGCACGAGGTTCTGAACGCCAAGCACCACGAAAAGGAAGCCGAGATCGTAGCGCAGGCGGGCAAAAAGGGCGCGGTCACCATCGCCACAAATATGGCCGGCCGCGGCACCGACATCATGCTGGGCGGCAACGCCGAGCACATGGCCAAAGCCGACCTGCGCAGGGAGGGCTTCTCCGAGGAACTGATCGTGGAGAGCACCGGCCACGCCGATACCACCGACCCGGAAATTTTAAAGGTGCGCGCGCGCTATGCCGAGCTGGAGGCCGCGCACAAAAAAGTCATCGCGGAAGAAGCCGCCGAGGTGTGCGCCGCGGGCGGCCTGTTCATCATCGGCACGGAACGCCACGAGAGCCGCCGCATCGACAACCAGCTGCGCGGCCGTGCCGGCCGCCAGGGCGACCCCGGCGCCAGCCGCTTCTTCATCAGCTTGGAGGACGACCTCATGCGCCTGTTCGGCGGCGAGCGCGTCAGCACCATCATGGATTCCCTAGGCGTCGAGGAAGACATGCCCATTGAGAACAAGATGATCTCCGGCACCATCGAGAACGCCCAGAAAAAGCTGGAGGCCCGCAACTTCTCCATCCGCAAAAACGTACTGCAGTTCGACGACGTGATGAACAGCCAGCGCGAGATCATCTACGGCCAGCGCGGCAAGGTACTGCGCGGCGAGGATGTATCCGAAAATGTTCACACCATGATCCACGAGTCCATTGCGGCCAATGCCCAGCTGTTTCTGGCGGGCGAAGTTGCCGACGACTGGGATTTCGACGGCCTGCGCAGCCACTACCGCGGCTGGCTGGCCAAGGACGGCGATTTCCGCTACACGCCCGAAGCTCTGGGCGAGCTGAAGCAGGAGGACGTTGTGAAGGTCCTGACGGACCGGGCCGACGCCATCTGCGCGGACAAGGAAAAACGCTACGGCTCGCCTTTGATGCGCGAGTTTGAACGCGTCGTGCTGCTGCGCACCGTGGACACCAAGTGGATGGAGCACATCGACGCCATGGAGGAGCTGCGCAAGGGCATCTATCTGCGCAGCTACGGCCAGCGCGACCCTGTGGTGGAATACCGTATCGAGGGCTTCAACATGTTCGACGAAATGGTGGCGTCCATCCGCGAGGACACCTCCCGCATGCTGCTCACCATGGAGCTGCGCACCGAGCAGCCTCTCCAGCGCGAACAGGTGGCAAAGCCCACGGGTGAATCCGGCGCGGACGACGGCAGCGTGAAAAAGCAGCCGGCCAAGAAGATCGCCAAGCCGGGACGCAATGACCCCTGTCCCTGCGGCAGCGGCAAAAAGTTTAAAAAATGTACCTGTGAGCAGTATAAAGACCTGCGCTCGTGACCGGTGAGCGGGCCGTCCTTTTGGGCGGACGTGTTCCGGGGGCTTACAATTGAATCGTTACGCTTGGGAGTGGCGCCCGGGCGTGCGCCGCGCTGCCCTGCTGTTCCGCAGGGCAGGCGGCGCCGTCCCGCGCCGCCCCCTTTTTCTGTACTTTTTGTCGAATTAAATTGCTTTATTACAAATTGTATCGCAGATGCAGCAGCCGGAGGCGCTGTCCGGCGGCCTTTTGCACCAGACCCGGTGCAAAAGCGCTGTAAAGGCGTGCCGCTTGTCGGCCTGTTTATATAAATGCGCGCGGAGTGCCGTTACCTTCCGCGCGCCTGAACGCATTATCCACCGGGCGTGCGGCTGCGCCCCAGCACCGGCGCTTTCTCCCTCCCGCGCACCGTGAGCGGCGGAGCGGGGAACGCCAAAGGAGTAATCATGCAACCCGAACAGACCCATCCCCGGCCCCGCGGCTTCCGGCGAAGGCTGCTGGGCGACATTTTTCACGGCGTGAAGCGGTATCTTATCCTGGGCGTGGCGGCGACGCTGTGCGCCACGTTTCTCACCTACGTCACGCCGCTCGTCGTTTCCTTCACGGTGGACAGCGTCATCGGCGACAAAACGCCGGAGCTGCCCGCCGCTCTGTCCGCTCTGTTCCAGCGCATGGGCGGGCGGGCGTATTTCTCGAGCCACATCTGGGTGCTGGCCTCGCTTGTGGTTCTGGTGACGCTGCTGGGCGGCGTATTCACCTATCTGCGCGGCCACTGCATCGCCTTTGCGGGCGAGGGACTGGCCAAGCGCCTGCGCGACAGGCTGTTCACGCATCTGGAGGCCGTGCCATACAGCTATCATGTGGGCGTGCAGACGGGTGACCTTGTCCAGCGCTGCACCAGCGACGTGGAGACGGTTCGCCGCTTTGTGCAGATGCAGGCCATGGAGGTGGTGCGCACCGTGGTGATGGTGTGCACGGCCATTTCCATCATGCTGCCCATCAGCGGCGCGATGACGGCCGTATCCACCTGCCTGCTGCCCATTCTTGTGGTGTTCAGCTTCTTCTATTTCCGCGGCGTGCAGCGGCAGTTCACACGCTCGGATGAAGCCGAGGGCGCGCTTTCCACCACGCTGCAGGAAAACCTGACGGGCGTGCGCGTGGTGCGCGCGTTTGCACAGGAAAGCTCTGAGCTGGACAAATTCACCCGGCGCAACAAGGCTTACCACGATATCACGCTGCACCTCACCACCCTGATGGGCGCATACTGGGGCCTCTCCGACATGATCGGCTATCTTCAAATCGCGCTTTCCGGCGTGTGCGGCGTCTATTTCGCCGTGCACGGCGGGTTCAGCCTGGGCAACGTGCTGCTGTTCACCACCTACACCTCCATGCTCACGTTCCCCATGCGCCAGCTGGGCCGCATTCTGGCGGATCTGGGCAAGGCGGATATTTCCCTGTCCCGTTTGGAGGACATCCTTGCCGTGCCCGCCGAAGCGGAGCCGGGCAAAGCCCTTACGCCGCAGATCGACGGCAGCGTCGCTTTCGAGGACGTGTGCTTCGATTACGGCGACGGCGTGCCCGTGCTTTCCCATGTTTCGTTCACCGTACGGCCCGGCCAGACCATTGGCATCCTCGGCAGCACGGGCGCGGGCAAATCCAGCCTGGTGCAGCTTCTGCAGCGGCTGTACCCCGTCACCGCCGGACGCATCACGCTTTCCGGTGTTGACGTCAACGACATCGAACGCCATCACCTGCGCCGCAACGTGGGCATCGTTTTGCAGGAACCGTTCCTGTACAGCCGCACCATCGGCGAAAACATCGCCATCGCCCGGCCGGACGCGGATCTTTCGGACGTATATGCCGCCGCGCGCACGGCCTCGGTACATGACGTCATCGAGAGCTTCTCCGAGGGCTACGACACCGTGGTCGGCGAGCGCGGCGTGACGCTTTCCGGCGGACAAAAGCAGCGCGTGGCCATCGCCCGCATGCTGCTGCAGGATACCCCTGTCCTGATCTTTGACGATTCCCTTTCCGCCGTAGACGCTGAGACGGACGCCGCCATCCGCGACGCGCTGCATTCCCGCCGCCACGGCACCATGTTCCTCATCAGCCACCGCATCGCAACCATCCGTAAGTCGGACCTGATCCTCGTGCTGGACAAAGGCCGCGTGGTGCAGATGGGCACGCATGACACGCTGGCCGCGCAGGAGGGGCTGTACCGGCGCGTGTGCGCCATCCAGAACGAGCTGCCGCAGGCGGCGTCCCCGAAAGGAGGCGAGGCGTAATGGCACAGAATGATTTTGAAAACAAAAGAGACACTGCCGACCAGAAGATCGACCTGCGGCTGTGGAAACGCCTGATCGCCTATGCCATGCGCCACCGGCGCACGGTGGTCTCCGTGATGCTCGTGCTGCTGGTGGTGGCGGGGATCGACCTTGCCTATCCGCAGCTCTCCCGCTATGCCATCGACCATTTCATCGAGGGCGGCACCACCGAGGGGCTTTGGCTGTACGGCCTTGTATATGCCGCTCTGGTCGTCGTCCAGAGCCTGGGCGTGTTCCTGTTTGTGCGCGGCGCGGGCCGGCTGGAAATGGACATGAGCTACGACATCCGGCAGGATGCGTTTGCAAAGCTCCAGCAGCTTTCGTTCAGCTTTTACGACACCACCTCCGTTGGCTGGCTGATGGCCCGCATGGTGAGTGATATCGCCCGGCTGTCGGATATGATCGCCTGGAGCCTTGTGGACCTGATGTGGGCGGGTGTGTTCGCCGTGGGCATCGTGGCCGTGCTGCTTGCCATGAACTGGAAGCTGGGTCTGCTGGTGCTGTGCATCACGCCCGTTCTGGCCGCGCTGTGCGTGTTTTTCCAAAAACGTATCCTCAAATACCAGCGCGCCGTGCGCAAAACGAACAGCCGCATCACAGGCGCGTTCAACGAGGGCATCATGGGCGCCATGACCACAAAGACCCTCGTGCGCGAGGAGGCCAGTGCCGCCGAGTTCCGGGAGCTGACGGGCGCCATGCGCACGGCCAGCATCCGCTCGGCTTTGCTGAGCGCGCTGTTCATGCCGCTCGTCATGGCGCTGGGCAGTATTTCCACAGCGCTGGCATTGAGCCGGGGCGGCAGCCTGGTGTTCGCCGGAGCCATGGGCTTCGGCACGCTGGCGGCCTTCATCAGCTATACGACGCAGCTGTTTGACCCCATCCAGCAGCTAGCGCGCATTCTGGCCGAGATGCAGTCCGCACAGGCCAGCGCCGAGCGCGTCATCGACCTGCTGGACACCCAGCCGGATATCGTAGACAGCCCCGAGGTGGAAGCCGAATACGGCACCGCTTTTGCGCCACGGCGCGGGAACTGGCCTCCCATCGCGGGCGGCGTGGAGTTCCGGGACGTCACGTTCGCCTACAAAACAGGCGAGACCGTGCTGCGCGATTTCAATTTAAAGGTAGAGCCGGGCCAGACCATCGCCTTGGTGGGCGAGACGGGCGCGGGCAAAAGCACCATCGTCAACCTTGTGTGCCGTTTTTACGAGCCGACCGCGGGCCAGGTGCTCATCGACGGCGTGGACTACCGTGAGCGCAGCCAGCTCTGGCTGCACTCCGCGCTGGGCTATGTGCTGCAGACGCCGCACCTGTTCAGCGGCAGCATTGCGGACAACATCCGCTACGGCCGCAAGGACGCCACATTGGACGAGGTGAAGCGCGCCGCCGCCATGGTGCGGGCGGACCGCTTCATCGAAGCCCTGCCCGACGGCTACGGCACAGAGGTGGGCGAGGGCGGCGGCCGCCTTTCCACAGGGCAAAAGCAGCTTGTGTGCTTCGCCCGCGTGGTCCTCTCCGACCCGCGCATCTTCGTTCTGGACGAGGCTACCAGCAGCATCGACACCGAGACGGAACAGCTCATCCAGAACGCCACCCAGACGGTGCTGACAGGGCGCACCAGCTTCATCGTGGCGCACCGCCTGTCCACCATCCGCAGCGCGGACAAGATCCTTGTCATCCGCGGCGGGCGCATCACCGAGGCCGGCACCCACGACGAGCTGCTGGCGCTGGGCGGATATTATTACAGCCTGTACACTCATCAGTACCGCGCAGAAGCCACACGGAACGCCTTCGAGGCATAAACCCGCCGCGGCGCCCCTTTTCGGGGCGCCGCGGCCCATCCTTCCAACCGGCAAAGGGGGAAATTTGAAATGAAGCTTCAAGGCACCGTGCCGCTGGAGACCGGACGCCTTGTCCTGCGGCGTTTTTTGCCCGGCGACGCCCCCGCTGTCTTTCACGGCTGGGCCGGCCGGGAGGATTGCTGCCGGTATCTGCCCTGGGAGCCCTGCGCTGCTCTACAGGAAACGCAGGTGCGGCTGGAAAACTGGCTGGGACGTTACGCGGAGCCGGATTTTCTCCAGTGGGCCGTCACGCTGCGCGAAAGCGGCACGCTGGCCGGCGTCGTCAATCTGCACGGCGTGGATGAGGCGCACTGCTGCGCCGAGACCTCCTATGCTCTTTCACCCGCGTACCGCGGCGCCGGGCTGATGCCTGAAGCCCTGGGGGCCGTTCTGCGCTTTGGCTTCGCACAGGCGGGGTTCAACCGCATCTGTGCAGAAGTACTGGCGGGCAATGCGGCCTCTGTGCGCGTGCTGGAAAAATGCGGATTCCGCCGGGAGGGCATACTGCGCCGACGCTACCGGAAAGACGGGTGCTTTGTGGACGCCTGGCTGTACGCCGTCCTTTCGGCGGAATTCTCCGACCAAAGCAAATGAAAACAACAAAAAGGCCTCCGCCGGAGGAGAAGGCCTCATAAAGAAGTTAAGGGCAAGACAGACCGCAATGGTTTGCCTTGTCCTTTTTTATTGTGTAACCCACTATGACACTTTCGGGGAAAATGCCAGCGGGGAGAACGATAAAGCTGTTATCTATCCCAATTTGTTCTTTTCGCCCCAGATGCACAGCTGGTCCAGAACGGCCATCAGGGATTTTCCTCGGTCGCTGAGGCTGTATTCTACCTTTGGTGGAATTTGCGGATACTCTCTTCTTATAATCAGCCGGTCTGATTCTAACTCTTTTAGGTTTGTACTGAGAGTTTTATCAGATATGTTTTTCAAATACCGTTTCAGTTCATTGAACCGCACGACTTCATACTCCATAAGGCAGTACAGAATGACCATTTTATATTTGCCGGATATGAGAGACAGCGTATAACTGAACCCGGTATCCTCAAAATTCGCGTTCTCAATAAAATTCTTTATCAGCGTACACTATCCTTTTAAGTAGTACCTATCCAAAATGACAGTACTTGAATTGTTGACAACAAACACTATAATTATATATAGGATAGCTGATCCTGTCAATTCTAACGATGAAGTGAGGTAATGATGATGCGGACAAAGCTAAGCATCACAGAGGGTATTTTCCCGATGCCTGTTCTGATGGTCGCCACCTACAATGAAGATGGCAGCGTTAACGTGATGAACGCCGCTTGGGGCACCATGCAGGAGCGGGAAACCGTGGTTCTCAATTTAACCGAAACCCATAAAACTGTGAAAAATATTAAGGCACGCGGCGCCTTTACTGTCAGTATAGCCGATGCCGCTCACGTGATAGAAGCGGATTATTTCGGCGTGGAATCCGGGAACAGGACTGCCGACAAGTTTACCCGCAGCGGCCTTACCGTCAGCAAAGCCCAAATGGTAGACGCCCCTGTTATCAACGAGTTCCCACTTTGTCTCGAATGTGAATTTGTTGAATATCAGGATGGCAAATATGGCTGTGGAGTGATTGGAAAGGTCGTCAATGTCACTGCGGATGAAAGCGTTATGGAAAACGGCAAGCTTAATATGTCGTTGGTAAACGCCATCGCCTTTGATCCGTACACTCATGGGTATTACAAGGTGACGGAGCGTGTTGGTGAAGCATTCAAAGATGGTCTGAAACTGAAAAAATAAAGTTAACGCCCGCTGGAAAGCAAACACTTTTCAGCGGGCGCTAATTTCCTTATGGGAGTTCTTCCGACAGCGGAAGCCTTTTTGTTCTATATTCTTCGCACACAGCACGGCAAAGGCGGCGCGCCCGGCCTATCCCCCCTGCTTTTGCCTGGCACGCGCGGCATAACGGCCGGGCGGCATGCCGTATTTGCGCCGGAACATGCGCGAAAAGGAAAACACATCCGGATATCCCGCCTGACGCGCCGCTTCTTCCTGAGACATGCCGTGCTCCGTCATGAACTGCGCCGCTTTTGCCAGACGGCAGGACACGATGTACTCCTGCGGAGAAAGGCCCGTCTGCTGCCGGAAGAGCCTGCAAAAATAACTGCGGTTCAGGCCCAGCCCCGCGGCGATATCCTGTACCCGCATAGGCTGGGAATAATTCGATTCGATGTAGTTCACAGCCTGTCCCACATAGTTGCCGCCGTGCCCCTGCGCCGGGCCGCGGGCCGCGTCCAGCTCCGCAAACAGCTCATAGAGCTGCGCGCAGATGCGCCACTCCTTTGCAGGCATATCTCCGCAGCCTGCAATGCGCGAAAAATTTTGCAGCGCGCCGGGCAGGCGCAGCACGTCCTGCTCCAGCAGCGCCGCAAAGGGCGGCGCGCAGTCAAATCCGGCCCACATGTATTCCCACGGGTCGCGCATATCCGCTTCGTAATATGTCACCTCGCCGGGGCGTATCACGAATATTTCGCCCGCCTGCAGTGTGTACTCCCGTTTCCCGCGGCGGAATATTCCCTTCCCGCGCACAACATAATGCAAAAGAAAGTATTCCCGCACCGCCGGGCCGAAGGAATGCCCCGGCGCACACGCCTCCACTCCACATATCCTCGGATTGATGTCTGCCATGTGCAGATTGTCCAGAAGCGTATCCTTCATTTCTCCCGCCGCCCTTCCATCAGTCACATTATGCCAAAAATACAGCGCAGTTTGCAATACCCTTTCCCGTATTTTTTTGCTAGACTGTGTGCAAGGAGGCGGTACAATGATAAAGATCACATTTATGGGCGCAGGCAGCACGGTCTTTCTGCGTAACGTTTTGGGAGACTGCATCTACACGGATGCGCTCAAGGGCATGGAGATCGCCCTGTATGACATCGACGGCCAGCGTCTGGAACAGAGCGCAGCCATTCTGGAGGCCATCAACAAGGGCAACGGCTGCCCTGCTTCGATCCGCTCTTATCTGGGCGCAGAGAACCGCCGGAAAGCGCTTTCCGGAGCGGATTTCGTCATCAACGCAATCCAGGTGGGCGGCTACGATCCCTGCACCATCACAGATTTCGAGATCCCTAAAAAATACGGCCTGCGCCAGACCATCGGCGATACGCTTGGCATCGGCGGCATCATGCGTGCACTGCGCACCATCCCCGTGCTGGAGGATTTCGCCCGTGATATGGAGGCGGTATGCCCCAACGCATGGTTTCTGAACTATACCAACCCCATGTCCATGCTCACGGGATATATGCTGCGTTATACAGGTGTGAAAACGCTGGGCCTGTGTCACAGCGTACAGACGTGCAGCAAAACTCTGATGGACGCCATCGGCATGAGCGACCGTCTGGAGGGACGCCGGGAGCTGATCGCCGGCATCAATCACATGGGCTGGCTGCTGGACATCCGCGACCGGGACGGCAACGATCTGTACCCTGAGATCCGCCGGCGTGCAAAGGAGAAAAACGCCTCCGAGAAGCACCATGATATGGTCCGCTTCGATTACATTGAAAAACTGGGTTATTACTGTACGGAGTCCAGCGAACACAACGCCGAATACAACCCATTTTATATCAAGGCGCGTTATCCGGAGCTGATCGACCGCTTCAACATCCCACTGGACGAGTATCCCCGCCGCTGCATCCGGCAGATTGCCGAGTGGGATAAGGAATACGCGGACCTCAGCAGCAAGGGCGTGCTGCCCCACGAGCGTTCAAAGGAATACGCATCACGCATTATCGAGGCTATGGTTACGGGCCGCCCCTATAAGCTGGGCGGCAACGTGCTCAACACAGGCGGGCTGATTGAAAATCTTCCCCGTGAGGCCTGCGTGGAAGTGCCCTGTCTGGTGGACGGCGCCGGCGTAGCCCCGTGTTATGTGGGCAGGCTGCCCGTACAGCTCGCGGCCATGAACCAGACGCATGTCAATGTACATCTGCTCACCATTGAGGCCGCCGCGACGAAAAAGCGCGAGCACATCTATCATGCCGCCATGCTGGAGCCGCACACCGCCGCCGAGCTCTCCCTGGACGACATCATCCGCTTGGTCGATGACCTGATCGAGGCCCACGGCAGCTGGCTGCCGCAATACCGGTAACGCCGTCTGCTGTCCCGGCGAAGCCCCCCCGGCAAAGTCTGGGGGCATATCCGGGCAAAGCCCTATATTGCCAGCATACGCGCCAGATGGCGCAGGCAGGGTCCGCCGGCCACGGAAATTTTACTGCCGGCGGCCCGCAAGCGGGCTTATTTCAGCATCGCCGGCGGCTCTCCTGCTCTGCCTTTCTTCATCTGATGTTCGACGCGCTCCACGATTTTTATCGCATTCTTTCCTGCTGTGTTTGCGTAATATCCTCTGCGCCAGAATTCCCGCCTTTTTTCTCCGCAAAAGGCTTTCCTGCGATATTTTGACGCAACCGTAATATGATATTTGCAATTCCAGCCTGTATCCGATAAATTATTCATCTGAACGGCCCGCCCTGTTTTTTCGTTTGTGCAGTTGGCCGGCCGCACTTCCCTATCCTGTCACAGGGATTTTTCATCGTCGGCATTATCCTTCTTTTGTACCGCTCGCCCAGCGAGTGGTTTTCTGCATGCAAAAAGGGAGGGGCTTAGGCCCCTCCCCTTTTTTATTTTCTCCCTTATTCCGCCGCCGGCAGCTCCCGCGTAGCCACGACGTCCACGCCCGTGCCGCACACGTCCGCCAGCACCACGTCTCCGCAACGCACAGGCGCGTGCAGGCATACGCCGTCCAGCGCGTCCATCACGGCAAACATTTTCTCCTTGGGCACGCTGCCCGCGGTTTTCACCGGGCAGCGGCAGATATCCGCGCCCTCCACACGCACGGTGCTCGTCACCACACGCACCGGGTGCGTCAGCTCGTTTTTGCCGTACTCCGCGCCCCGCGGGCAGCCGTTCCCCGTCACAGCCAGCGTGTTTTCATCCACCGTCAGGCGGCAGCCCTTGGGGCACACGATACAAATGATATTCGCCATTTCTCATGCCTCCTCCACGCTGACGGTGATGCAGCCGTCCGCCTTTTCCAGCAGTGCCCTCGGCACGCTGATGCGCTCCATCTCGCCGGGGGCCAGATGCTCGCGCTTGTATGCCGCCAGCTGTTCGCTGCCTGCTGTCACGCGGATAACGGAATTGCCGCACACGCGGTTCACACGGAAAAATATCTCCACGGCTTTATCCACATTGGCCAGGCGGATCTTTCCGGGCACCGTATAGGTGACGGACGCACCGTTTTCCACCTCCAGCACGCGCCCCTCAGGCGCAGGACCCTGCCGTGCGAACCGGGCCGCGGCCGCGCCCGCGCGCTGGCTCTCGCCCGTGACAAAATCCACAAGGTCATGTACATGCACCACGTTGCCCGCCGCGAAGATGCCCGGCACGCTGGTCTCCATGTTTTCATACACCATGGGGCCGTTGTGGCGCCGGTCCATCTCCACGCCCGCGCCGCCCGAAAGCTCGTTTTCCGGAATGAGCCCCACGCTCAAAAGCAGCGTGTCGCAGTCGAAATGCATCTCCGTGCCGGGGACGGGAGCGCGGTTTTCATCCACCTTCTGCACGGTCACGCCCGTCAGGCGTCCCTCCCCCTCGATCTTTGTCACCGTGTGGGACAAATACAGCGGGATATTATAATCGTGCAGGCACTGCACGATGTTGCGCGTCAAACCGCCGGAATAAGGCATCACCTCAACGCAGGCCAGCACCTTCGCGCCCTCCAGCGTCATGCGGCGGGCCATGATAAGGCCGATATCGCCCGAGCCCAAAATCACCACGCGGCGGCCCACCATATAGCCCTCAATGTTCAGATACCGCTGGGCCGCGCCCGCGGTGAATACGCCAGCCGGGCGTGCACCCGGGATGGAAATGGCGCCGCGCGTGCGTTCGCGGCAGCCCATGCACAGCACGATGGACGCGGCCTCCAGCACAATGTAGCCGTCCTTTTCATTGACGGCGTGGACGCGTTTTTCCGGCGTGACGGCCAGCACCATCGTGTCCGTCTTTACCTCTATGTTCGTCTTGCGCACCAACTCGATGAAGCGGCCCGCGTACTCGGGGCCCGTGAGCTCTTCTTTAAAATAATGCAGGCCGAAGCCGTTGTGGATGCACTGGTTGAGGATGCCGCCCAGCGTGTTGTCGCGCTCCAGGAGCAGGATGCGGCCCGCGCCGCCCTTGTGCGCGGCCTCGGCCGCCGCCAGCCCGGCGGGGCCTGCGCCGATGACGATGACGTCGTACCGGTTATTCTCCATGATGCAGGCCCCCTTCCTTCGTGGTGCCGGTGATGATATAGCTGCCGGCCCTGTCCTTCAGGACATCCTGCTGGGGGATGCCAAGCTCCCGCGCAATGATCTCATGCACCCGGGGGCCGCAGAAGCCGCCCTGGCAGCGGCCCATGCCCGCGGTGCAGCGGCGTTTTACGCCGTCGATGGTGCGCGGCGGGATGGGGCGGTGCAGCGCGTCCACGATCTCGCCCTCCGTCACGGTTTCGCACCGGCAGATGACACGGCCGTACAGCGGATTTTCCCGGATGGCCTCCGCCTTCTGCTGCGGCGTCATTTCGTTGAATCGTTTTTTGGTGCGGGTGTGGACGAAGCTCTCCTTTTTCTCCAGCGTCACGCCCGCGCCCGCAACCAGCGCCAGCGCGTCCTCCGCAATCGCCGGCGCGCTGGAAAGGCCCGGGCTTTTGATGCCGCCCAGCGTGATGAAGCCGGGCGCGGTCTCCCCAATGATAAAATCGCTTTGGTCGGTATTGGCGCGCACGCCCGCAAAATTGCGGATATTTTCCCGGAAGTTTACGCCCGGCACGCTTTTGACGGCCTTTTCCCGCACGAATGCCAGCGCGTCCGCCTGTGTGGAAACGTCCTCGCGGCCGCTGGGCTCCGCATTGGGGCCGACGATAAGGTTGTAGTGAACCGTAGGCGAAACGAGCACACCCTTGCCGTCGCGGTTGGGACACTGGAAAACAACGTGGTTCACCACATAGCCCTGGCTTTTGTCCAGAAGGTAGTATTCACCTCGGCTGGGAATCGTGGTAAAGCCCGGTTCACCCGCCATCGCGGCCACCAGGTCCGCCTCCACGCCCGCCGCGTTCACCACGGCACGGGCTTCAAAATCGCCTTTTGCAGTATGCAGCCGCCAGCCGCCGCTGATTTTCTCCGCGCCTGTCACAGCTGTTTCCAAATGGAGTTCCACGCCGTTCTCCACGGCGGCCTCGGCCAGCGCCAGCGCCAGATCCCACGGCTCCACAATGGCCGCACTGGGCGCATACAGCGCGCCGCACACCGCATCGGAAAGATTCGGCTCCATGGCCAGCGTTTCCTCCCGCGTCAGCACGCGCACGCCGGGCACGCCGTTCGCCACACCGTTTTCGTACAGGCGGCGCACGGTTGCCATTTCCTCATCGGAAAAAGCCAGCACCAGGCTGCCGATCTGGCGGTATTTGACGTCGAACGCAGCGCACTGCTCTTTCGTCAGCGCACTTCCCCGCACATTCAGCCGCGCCATGGCGGTGCCCGGTTCAGGGTCGTACCCCGCGTGCACGATGGCGCTGTTGGCGCGTGTGGTGCCCATGGAGACGTCGTTCTCCTTTTCAAACACCGCCGCGCGCAGCTTGTGCTGCGACAGCAAATAGGCCACGTTTGCGCCCACGATGCCGCAGCCGATGACGGCCACATCCAGCATATCGTTTCCCTCCGCAGCGGCCCGCCGGCGGCACAGCGGACCAAAACCGCCCGCACCGGGGGACACGCCTTTATTTGCCGCACGCGCTTTGAGGCGCGCCGGATTTTCCGTTGCTCCAGGCAAACTATGTTTCCCATCGCGCACTTCGCGTACCGCTCGTGTTCACTAAGAAACATGGTATCTATGCCGCCAGGCTCATGCTTCGCCTGCGGCTCGCATTCACCAACCGGACATATT